>Ga0163144_10000884_pt1 | contig 71066 bp, 59 predicted proteins | sample OliLak19BULKMAT1_FD_123175 | JGI IMG/M metagenome (GOLD analysis project Ga0163144, IMG submission 123175) | Freshwater microbial mat bacterial communities from Lake Vanda, McMurdo Dry Valleys, Antarctica - Oligotrophic Lake LV.19.BULKMAT1 | ecosystem: Environmental > Aquatic > Freshwater >... | reverse complement strand
GTCGAGCGTGCACGCGATGCGGCGATCGAGCGCTTCGGGCACGTCGACGCGTGGGTGAACAACGCGGGCCGCGGCATCACGAAGGCCGTCTCGCAGCTCACGGACGAAGACATCGACGAGATGATGCGCATCAACGTGAAGTCGGCGCTCTACGGCGCGCAGGCGATCCTGCCGAGCTTCCGCCTGCAGGGTCGCGGGCACATCCTGTGCGTGTCGTCGATGCTGAGTCGCGTGCCGTTCGCACCGATGCGATCGGCCTACAGCGCGGCGAAGCACGCGTTGAACGCGCTCATGGCGAACCTGCGGATGGAGCTCGCGGCGAGTGATCCCGGGATCCACGTGAGCGTCGTGCATCCGGGAGTCGTCGACACGGAGTTCGCGAGGAACGCCGTACATGCCGGGGCGTCCGCGACGGACATGCCGGGCGCTCAGACGGCGGACGAGGTCGCGGCCGTCATCGCGCAGACGCTCGCGGTGCCGCGGGCCGATGTCTACACGCGGCCCGGGGCACAAAAGATGGTCGTCGCGTACTTCTCCGCGCCCGACATGGCCGTCGCCGAGCGCGTCTACGTCAAGGTCCCCGGCCGGGATTGATCAACGCCCCGGTTTGGTGCCAGCATGCTGCGCCCCGACTTCCCGGGGACTCAGGAGCCTCCGCAGATGCCCACGTGGTCCGAAGTCCAACAGTACGCCCGCAACAAGTACAAGCTCGCGAAGGACGAGCCCGAACGCTTCGCGATTGTCTTCGGCATGGAAGGTGGACGCACGCAGCAGATCTGGGTGCGCACGTTCAACGCGTACAACCAGGCGTTCATCGAGTACCGCTCGTACTTCTGCAAAGAAGGCGAGATGCAGCCGATCGTCGCGCTGCGCAAGAACGCCGAGATGGCGACGGGCTTCATCGCGCTGCTCGGTGAGTACTACGCGGTGCTGTGGAACACGCCGCTCAACCAGATGGATGCTGAAGAATTCGATCTGCCGCTGCAGGCGATCGCGTGGCAGGCCGAGGCGCTCGAGAAGCTGTACGCGTCCGGTAACGACGAGTTCTAGGTAGGTCGGTAACGCAAGCGGGCTCGCAAGCGGGCTCGGCCGCAGCGCGCCGGTGGGGAGCCAGCTGGTGCGCTTGCGGTTTTTGTTCGCCGAGCTCGGCCGCGCCGAAGTGGTTGTCCCCGCGCGATGTTGTGGTTCGCTCGTGAATCGGCGACACCGCCGAGACCTGATCATCGACGCCATCGTCGTCGTCGTCGTTGTCCTCGGCGTCGGGCGCCGCGGCGTGCACGATCGGCGTGCCGATTCCTCACTCCACCGCGCGCGCGCAGCGAGACCCCGTCGCGATCAAGCTCGTGCGCGTCCAGGGATCACGCGCCGCGCTGGAACGTGGTCGCGATCGACGACGTCGGTCTGTTCGAGGACGCCGTCACCCTCGATGGCCCCGCTCCGTTCGTTCTTGTTACGCTTCGTGAAGATGCCACGCACATTCGCGCTCGCGCTCGTCTCGATGCTCGCTTGCTCGCCGCGCGGCACGCTGCCCCCGGCGCCCGTCGGCGACACCACCAACGACTCGCACTGCACCGGACCACGTCCCGGCCCGACGCAGGAGTGCGTGCAGGATTGTGGTCCGCCGGTCGCGGGACCCGAGGATCCCACGCCAGGCTGGAGCTGGCTCAGTGCCGAGGATGCGGCCAACCGCAAGAAATTCGGCTGTCCGATCTGCCTGCCCGAGTCGACCCGCATCTCGACGCCTGCGGGCGAGCAACGGATCGACGCGCTGCGCGTCGGCGATCCGATCTGGACCCTCGACGCAAGTGGATCGCGCGTCGAAGCGAGCATCGTACACATCGGTTCCACACCGATCGCGGGCGAGCATCGCGTCGTTCGGATCGAGCTCGCCGACGGCCGCAGCGTCGAAGCGTCGGCAGGCCATCCGGATGCGAGCGGCCGCCCGATCGCCGAGCTGCGGACCGGCGAGCGCCTCTCGGGATCGACGATCGAATCGATCGAGCATGTGCGCTACGCGGGCACCCGCACCTTCGACGTGTTGCCGTCCGGCACGACCGGCGCGTACTGGGCCGATGGCGTGCTGTTGCGCTCGAGCTTCGTGCGCGCGCAGCCGTGAGCCTGGCTCGACCTCGAGGTCGGCCGCTGGGCAGATGTGCGCTCGAGCTGGGCCCAGTTGCTCGGTCGGGTGTTCGACGAGCTCACGTCGCAGCAACGGCCGCGGCCTGTCGCATCGCGACGATCGACTGCATGTCGAGGAGCAGCTTCGCGTCCGCGAGCGCGCCGATGCGGGCGTCGGGCTCGGCCTGCAGCAGCTCTACGAACGCCAGGTTGGTGGCGAGGCTCGTCGCGACCGAGTCTTCGTGCCAGGCGAGGTCGTCGTCGAGGCGCCGGCGCATCGCCGCGACGCGCTCGACGATCTGTGCCGCGCCTTGCGCCCGGCCTCGAACGCCGCGAACAGCTCGCCGAAGCGGGCGATGCTGATGCCGTGCTCGCTCTGATCGCGGCGATCGCCTGCAGCGACCCGCGCGCCTACGAAGGCCCGCGAGAAGCTCGGTCGGTGCAGCCAGAGATCGACCCGTTCGAAGCTGCCGTGCCCACGCAGCGCGACGCAGCACTCCCGGACATCACATCCGCCCGGCGAGCCGAGTGAGCGAACCGCCGCGTCGCAGCAGCAACGTCGGCTCGGCGTCCTTCGAAGCGCGGGCGAGCGCGAGCTGAGACGGGTCGATGACCCGCAGCGCTCGCGGTCAAGCAGCCGTCACCCGTGGGCACGGCGGCGAGCGTGAAGCCGTCGTCGTCGGTGGTCGCGTGCAACGGCGCCGCGACGTCGCCGCGATGCGCGGTACCGGGACTGCCGCTCGTCGTCTCGGCGACGACGACCGCGCCCGCGATCGGGTTCCGGGTCTCGGCATCGAGCACTCGCGGTCCCGCCGGCAGTCTCGGCTCGACGTAGGCGATCTCGATCTCGGACCCGGACGCTGAGCGCGGAACGGCGTCGAGTCGGCGCGCGGTCCGTTGCATGTCACGATCTGGACTCGCGACGGGGTTTCGCAGCTCCGAACGCGCGCTCATCTCGAGGAGCTGCGCTGATGGTTCCTCGGCTGACGGCGTTTGTGTACCATCCGCGCGATGGACATCAAGGATCTGGCCGTCGCGATAGACGCATTCCGGGCCGATGCCCCCGAGGACGCGGTGCTCGACGCGATGGTGTTGTTCGCGTTCGCCGACGGCCTCGCGTCGGTCGCCGAGATGCAGTACATCGGCGAGCTCCGCTTCGGTGGCGATCAGCAGGTCGCGTACGTGGCGATCGAGACGTCCACGGAGCGACTGCGCGACGACGGTGATTTCCAGCGCGCCAGCATGCGCATCGCTGCGCTCGCGCCGTCGACCGAGCAACGCGAGGAGGTGCTCGCGTACGCGGTCGCGGTCGCGTACGCGGACCTCGAGATCAAGGACGACGAGGACACCGCGATCCGGTGGCTACGCGAAGCACTCGGGGTCCCGTTCGCACGCACGCAGCAGATCTGCGACGCGGTCGCGGACGCGGTCGAGCAGTACGATCCGAGCGTGAACGTAGCGGCGGACTTGCCACTGCCGCCGGCGTTCATGCGCGGGGATGTTTGGCCGGGATTTCGCGTGCCGTGAGTCGCGGCAGCGCGATCACCACCCGCAGCAAGCGACCGCGTAGTTCCCGATTGCCCCGCACTACGAAGGCTCGATCCGCACGATCTCGTTGCCGAACCCATCCGCGTAGTAGAGGCGATCGTCGGGCCCGAACGTGATGCCCATGATCCTCGTGGCCGAGGTCGCGACGCGGCCGATCTCGACGCCGTCCATCTCGTAGGCGACGAGCTCACCGGTGCCAGCGTCGCTCACGAAGATGCGGCCGCCGTGCAGCGCGAGACCCGACGGTAGATCGAGTCCTTCGGCGACGACCGGCTCGAACGTCGCACCGTCCCAGCCGGTGTACTCGTCGGCACCGTCCCAGTTGTTCGGCAGATCGCCGTTGGTCGCCCCGCTCGCGGTGTCGAGTCGCATGATGCGACCGCCGGCGGTGTCGGCGATGTAGAGCATGCCGGTGTCGTGGTCGAGCTCCATGTGGCTCGGGATCTCGGGCTCGCGGACCACGACCGCGTTGAGGTAGCGGCGGATGATGCCGTCGACGTGGCTCGATCCGCCGGGCCCGTGGTCTTCCACGAAGTCGTAGCGCACGACGTGGCCCTCGAGCCCGTCGAGCGTCCAAAAGACGTTCCCTGTGTCGTGCGCGATGCCCATGCACAGCGGACTCTGGTGCAGCATGTCGAGGTGGCTGCCCTCGAGCGGATTGGGCGGGAAGTCCTGGTTCACCATCGCGAAGATGTCGAGATCCGCGGACCACAACGAGGGGCCCATGAAGTCGTCGGGTTCTTGCGGGCCGACGTTCCACTCGTTGCGCGATTCCTGGCACGACGAGAAGCGGTTCTCGACGCCGAACGCGAGCGACGAGACGTACGCCATGAAGTGCTGACCGTACGCGTCGACACGCGCTTCGGCGGTCTGCTCCGGTGTGCCGGGATCGGAGAAGATCACGACGCCGTGCGTCGCTCCGTTGACGACCCACAGCTGATCGGGGTGATCCGGCGCGAACTCGAGGTCGCGCGGCACGTTGAGTCCGTCGTCTACAGTGCCGATCACGACGAACTCGCCGTCGAGCTCCGGCACGCCGGATGGCTCCGCGGTCGTCGTGTCGGCGGCGTCGTCGGAGCTCGCGGGATCCGTGCTCGTCTCGTCGATGGTGCTCGCGGTCGTCGGCGTGTCGCTCGACGATGCATCGTCGTCGGTGGTCTCGGCGGGCTCGGTCGCTGCATCGGTGGTGGGGTCGGTTCCGGGATCGGAGCCGCCGCAAGCGAGCGCGAAGATCAGGGAAGCGAAGGCGTGACGACGCTGCACGGGCGGACCCTACAAGCGTCCCGTCGCCCCACGCAAATGAGCGCTCGGCGCCGCCCTTGACGCCGACCCTCGCGATCGCAAACTGGGGCCGACCATGGCCACGACGTCCTTGTCGCCGGTGCTCGTGCCCGAGCCCGCCCTCGATTCGGTCGCCGACGCGGAGCGCATGGCTGAGCGCCATCTCGCGCAGACCGACGAAGTCCGCCGGGTCGGCGCGCTCGTGCGGTGGCTCGACGATCTCGTGCGCGTGCCTGGCACCAAGCTCGGTATCGGGCTCGACGCGATCTTGGGCTTCTTCGTGCCGGTGATCGGCGACGCGATCACCGGCTTCGTGTCGCTGACGTTGCTCGGCACCGCGGTGCGCCGCGGCGTGCCGCGGATCGTCGTCGCCCGGATGTTCGTGAACATCGCAGTGGACTCGCTGGTCGGCATGGTGCCGGTTGTTGGCGACGTGTTCGACCTCTTGTGGCGATCGAACAGCAAGAACCTCGCGCTGCTCGAACGCCACGACGGCGAGCTCGAGCCCGTCGCGCGCAAGAGCGACTGGCTCGTGGTCGGCGCCGCGGCGACGCTCGTCATTGCGACGATCGCCGCGCCGATCTTCCTCGTCGCGTGGCTGCTGTCGGCGCTGTTCTGATTCGCTACCCGCGTCGAGCAAAGCGTGGGTCTGCGATCATTGCGCCGGGGGCCACCAACTGGCGAGATCGATCTCGACGGTCTCGAACGGCTCGAGGCGAGCGCGTTCGTCGTCGCCATGCACCGCGAGCTCGCGCCACGTGCCCGCCTCGAGCCGACACACGCTGACGGAGCGGGCCTCGACATCGACGTACCACAGCCACCCGACGCCGATGCGCGCGTAGAAGCGACGCTTCGTCACGAGGTCGTAGCCGCGGGTGCGCGGCGAGAGAACCTCGCAGATCCAGTCGGGCACGACCGTGATCGCGGTGTCGGAGGGCAACGTCGGCAACCGTTCGCGACGCCAGCCCGCGACATCCGGCGAGAATTCCGGTGAGCCCGGCAGCTCGATCCCGGGCTCCGGAAGCAGCCACCAGCCCCCCGGACCTCCGCGCCCGCGCTGGTACGGCCCCCGGACGTCTTCGAGGATGGCGCCCTCGACGTTGGCGTGCACGGCACGCGGCCGCGGCTGGACGTACAGCTCGCCGTCGATCACCTCGCCCTTGAGGTGCGGAGGCAGGGCATCGATGTCCGCGAGGGTCGCGGGTCGACCGAGGGACTGTCGCAACGAGGACGACACGGGCTCAGGATAGCACGGCGGCGACGCAGCCACGCGAACACGAGCGCGCACAGGAGGATCGTCATTCGTCGTCCTTTGTGAGTGCGTCGAACTCCGCCGCGAGCACCGCGTCGGCGTGCTCGACCTGGGCCTCGCGACGCACCTGGCGATACGCGAGCCCACCACCGCCGACCAGTACGACGAACACCGCGCCGATGCCGAGCGCGACGCGGTGCTTGGTGTCCGCGCGGCGCTCGACGACACCGATCACGCCGCCCTGTTGCACGATCGCGGACGTTGGAACGTACTGCGCACCGATCTCCGAGCGCTGTCGGGGCAGCAGCGAGTCGATGCTCTCGCGCTCGTGCGACGACATCGTCGCGGGCTGCGTGCGGCCCATGTGCACGACGAGACCGAGCCGCGGATCCGGGCGAAACCCGACGTCGTCGCCGAAACGCACGCGCTGCACGAACGTGCTGCACACGATCGGCAGCGGGAGCCGGCCGCTCGCCTCGACCTCGCTGGCGTCGACCTCGACGTGCACCGACGGTCGACGTTCGTGCCCCGCGTCGAGCACGAGCGCGGTCACACCCGCGGGTCCGCGCTCGACCTGGGCACCGCTGACGATCGCGTTCGCTGGCAGCGGCACCGCGAGCTCGATCCGCAGCTCGCCCTCGTCGACGACGCTGAACGTCGTGTCGATCGCGATGCGGTCGCCGACGAGCAGCACGTCATGATGCGCGGCGACGGGCTCCGGGACGTTCACGCACGCACCGACGACACCCGCGAGGATTGCAGTGGCAAGCACGACTCAGCTTCTCACCACGTGGTCGATGCCACTGTCGAAGATCGTCGTCTCGGGCAGGATCGGCGACGCGAGCGCGATGAGCTGCAGCAGCGCCGCGAGCTGCATGAACACCATAACGACGATCGGGATCGCGAGCAGGCCACGGTTCGGGCTCGGCTCGCTGCGGGCGATCGTACTGCGCACGAACGAGACGATCGCGACGATGATCGCGGCGCATGCCGAGCCGAGGCCGAGGTACGGACCGGCCCACGCGCTCGTGTTGTAGTAGAGCGCGACGAGCGGTGAGAGCACCGCGAGCGCGAGCGAGCCCGCGAACACCGACGTCGCGAACGACAGCAGCAGATCGCGACCGGAGTACACGAGGCCCGTCAATCGCAACGCGAGCAGCCCCGCTGGAATCGCGCAGATCGACGACAGCAGCACGACCATCGGCAGCTTGTAGGCGTTGCCGAGCGCGAGCAGCCACGACGAGCTGCCCGCCGCGAGGCCCCATACCGCAGCGAGCGCGAGTGCGCCGAGACCTGCGGCGAGCGTGAACTGTTTGCGCGACGCGGGGCCAACAGGGGTGGCCTGGCGACCGATCGCGAGGTCGAGGAGGTCGGACATCATCATGACGGCAGCGGACATTCGGAAGGCTCCTTGGCTACCGATCAGCTAAGCAGGTGGATGTGGATGGCCGCGCAACGCGGGATGAAACGGGTGTGAATCGCGCGGTGAGACCCAGGCGATAGATCGCCGCGCGCTTGCGCGTATTGTGGTTTCGTGAAGATGCGTCAGTCGGACATCGACCAGGCCGAGCGCCCGAGCGCTGTGGCCCCCGTACCCCCGCCCGCACCGGTGCCAGCGCCCGACCCGGCCTTCGAACGCACGAGTCCGCCGGCCCCGCAGGTCGCCGTTCGCAACCCACGCGAGGAGCAACGCGCGCCGACGCGCGAGCAACAGCTCGAGCGCGAGCGCATGCTCGGCACCAACGATCTCGTCGCGGAGTCCTATCTCGAGCTCGCGCTCCTCGCCGCGCAGCCCGTCTGTCGCGTGACCGTCGTCGACGCGAACCGAGCGTTCGCCGGCCACGCGACCGGCTTCCTCATCGCCCCGCACGTCCTGCTCACCAACTGGCACGTGTTCCGCGATCTCGACGAAGCCCGCAACAGCTGGGTCGAGTTCGACTACCGCCTCGATCTCGCCGGCAAGGCCGCATCCGGCCATCGCTTCACGCTGCGCCCCTCCGCGTTCTTCCTCAACGATCGCGAGCTCGACTACGCGGTCGTCGCGGTCGCACCGGTCAGCGAGGACGGCCGCACGCCGCTCTCACGCTACGGCTATCACCGTCTCGGCCCGAACACTGCGAAGGGCGGCTGGATGACGATCATCCAGCATCCCGCGGGTCAGCCGCGCCAGTTCGCGATCCGCGAGAACCGCTGCGTGCCGGCGCCTGCGGGCGTCGAGGATCCGCGCTTCATCTGGTACGAGAGCGACACCGCGCAGGGCTCGTCGGGCTCGCCGGTCTTCGACGACGCATTTCGCCTCGTCGCGCTGCATCACCTCGGCCGTGCGCGGCGCGTCGGCGACAAGTACGTGCTGCGCGACGGTCGGCTCGTCGACACGCTCGAAGGCGTCGAGGACACCGACGTCGACTGGGAGAGCAACGAGGGCGTGTGTGCCGACGGACTCGTCGCGCACATCCGCGGTCAGCTCGCCCGCGACGCGAAGTACCGCGACTCGGAGCACGGTCGCGAGCTGGTGAGCGCGCTCGAGGGCAACGCGGACATCATCTCGCGCGCGCGCGGTGGCGAGCTCTCGCGATCGGGAGCAGTATCCGACGTGCCGACGCCGGTCGACACGGGTGGTGGGCGCATGCAGATCACGATCGGGCAGATCAGCGTCGCGCAGATGTTCGTCGGTGGGCAGACGACAGCGGCACCGCTCGCTGCACCCGCGAGCGATCCCCCGCGCATCCTCGTCGCGCCGCCGCCAGTCGTGCCCGGTCTCGAGATCGCGAAGCAGCCGATCGTCGATCGCCGCTACGCCAAGCGCAGCGGCTACAAGCCGAAGTTCCTCGGCGGTGGCCTCGAGGTGCCGCTGCCGCGCGTAAAGGACGGCAAGTCCGTCTCGAAGATGGACGACGGCGAGCACGAGATCCCGTACCAGCACTTCTCGGTCGTGATGCACAAGCGCCGGCGGCTCGCGATCTACACCGCGAGCAACGTCGACTTCCGCGCCGCGACGCATCCTTCGGGCGGTGACTACAACCGCGGACCGCTCGGTGGATTCACGACGAAGGACAGCGAGGTGTGGATCACGGATCCGCGGATCCCCGAGGAGCACCAGCTCCCCGACACGTTCTACGACAAGGATCGCCAGGCGTTCGACAAGGGCCACCTCGTGCGCCGCGAAGATGTCTGCTTCGGTACGAGCTATGCCGTGATCCAGCGGGCGAACGGCGACACGTATCACACGACGAACTGCTCGCCGCAGGTGCTCGGGTTCAACCGCTCGAACAAGCAAGGTATCTGGGGCCTGCTCGAGAACAACGTCGGATCCGAGTCCGCGCGCGAGAAGTATCAGGTGTTCGCGGGGCCGGTGTTCGACGAGGACGATCCGTGGTTCGACGGCGTCGATGCTCGCGGGCCGCTCGAGATCCAGATCCCGCAGGCATACTGGAAGATCATCATCGCGCGCGACGGCGACGCGCTCGCGGCCTTCGGCTTCCGGCTCGAGCAGAACCTCGCAAAGGTCGAGTTCACCGCGGAGGAGGAATTCGCGGTGAAAAGCAACCTGGTCGAGCACATGTGGCCGATCGACGAACTCGCGGAGGAGATCGGCCTGGTGTTCGACAAGGACATCGTCGCGGCGGATCAGTACGCCCAGATCGCGGATGGGGAATTCGAGCGCACGAGCGTGCGCCGGCGCGCGAAGCCGGACGACGAGCCGCCGGAGCGACCGCCGCGGGCGAGCCGGGCGTGATCTACCGCGCGATCGCGATCACCCGCTTCATCGCGGCAGCTCGAGCACGAACGTGCTCCCTCGCTCCGGTCCCTGCCCCACCGACGCCGTGCCGTCGTGTGCCTCTGCGATCGCGCGTACGAGCGCGAGCCCGAGGCCCGTGCCGTGCTGACGCTTGCTGTGGAATCGATCGAACACCCGCGGCAGTTCGTCCGCCGCGATGCCTGGCCCGTCGTCGGTGACCTCGATCGTCACCGTGTCACCCGCGACCACCCGCACGTCGACCTTCGACTGCGCGAACGAGGCCGCATTGTCGACGAGGTTGCGCAGCGCCGTCTCGATCCGCGCGCTCACGCCCGTCATGCTCGCCTCGCCGCTCTCCGTGCACGTGAAGGTGATGCTCGCCCACCGCGGATCCGCGCGTGTGCTCGCGACCACACCACACGCGAGCGCGACCAGATCGATCGGCTCGCGCGCCTCCCCACCGAGACCTGCCTCGGCGCGCGCAAGCTCGAGAAACTGATGCACGAGCCGGTCGAGACGGCCACCCGCGTCCTCGATCACGCCGGCGAGCTTGCGCGTGCGCTCGGGATCGTCCGATCGATCCTGCAGTGCCTCCGCAGCCGCGCGAATCGCCGCGACCGGATTCTTCAGCTCGTGCGCGAGATCGGCGAGCGCCGCCTCGTGGGCCTGCGCGTGCCCGCGCACCTCCGCGATCAACCGATTGAGCGCGAGCGCGAGCTCGCCGAACTCGTCGCGTCGACCGAGCTCGAGCGGCGTACCCCGCGACAGCCGGTCGACCTGCACGAGCGCCTGACTGCGCAGTCGCTCGATCGGTCGGACCATACGCCAGCCGAGCCACCAGCCGAGCGCGAGCGCACACGGCACGGTGATCAGCGTCAGCTTGAGAAGTTGATAGCGCAGATCGTACAGCGCACGGATCGCGCGACGACTGCCGTCCTGCGCGTGCACGATCGTCTCGCCATCGCGGATCGGTGCCGCTGCGGTGCACACGAGCAGGCGGCCGCCGGTCGACGCAGCACACTCGCTCGTCGCCTCGCCCGCGAGCGCATGCATCACCTCGCGCCGCGCCGCGAGCGGACCGAGCGTCGCGTCATACTCGTCGAGCGTCGGCGCACCGTCGGGGCCGAAGAACACGTCACCGAACGCCGCAGTCGCACCGGTGTCGCGGTGATCGACGATCGCCCGCACCGCGCCCTCGCGATCGACCACACGCAGCCGCACGCCCCAGCGCAGCGCGATCGCATCGAGCTGGTCTGGCGCTGCCGCGGCCTCATGCGCCGCGGCATCGACGCTGCTCTGCAGCCGGTCACCGACCCCCGACTCGATGATACTCGCCGCCGCGACCATCAGCAGCGGCAGCACCGCGACGAGCACCGCGACGATGAACGCCCGCACGCGCAGCGATCGCAGCGTCCACCGCCCACGCTCGCGTCGTTTCACGCATCCCTCCACCGATACCCGGCGCCGACGACCGTCTCGATGCGATCGAACTCAGGATCGATTGCCTCGAGCTTGCGCCGCAGCCGATTGACGTACGTGTCGATGATCCGCGGCGCGACGACCGTGCCGTCACCGCGGATCCGCTCGAGCAACGCATCGCGCGACAGCACGATGCCCGGTCGTCGCGTCAGCGCATCGAGCAGCCGCAGCTCGGTCATCGTGGTTTGCAGCGCGTTCCCGCGCCATCGCACCTCGAGCCGCGCATCGTCGAGCTCGAGCGCACCGACGTGTCGCACCGCCACCGCCTCGGCCGGCGCACCACCGCGCACGGCTTGCCGTCGCAACAGCGCGGCGACGCGGCTGAGCAGCACGCGGTTCGAGAACGGCTTGGTCACGTAGTCGTCCGCGCCGAGCTCGAGGCCGAGTGCCTCGTCGATCTCGTCGTCGCGCGCCGTGAGCACGAGGATCGGCAGATCGTCGCCGCGCTGGCGCAGCGCGCGAACCAGCGCGAAGCCGTCGAGCTTCGGCATGTTCACGTCGGTGACCAATAGATCGATGTCACCGCGTGCGAGTCGATCGAGCGCCTCGCGACCATCTGGCGCGGTAACGACCTCGTGATTCGCGTCGCCGAACGCGAGCGCGAGCACTGCGAGCAGCCCGGCATCGTCGTCGACCAAGAGGATTCGCGCCATCGCGGACGATCGTAGTGCATCGCGGTGTACCATGCAGATCGCGGTGTCCAGCCTCATCTCGTACATCGACATCCTGCGCCAGACCCAGGCGGACGAGGTGCGGCTCACGCCTGGCGAGCCGATCGCGGTCGTCGTCGCCGGGCGCGGACCGACCCAGGGTGGCGCGCCGGTCACGGCCGCCGCGCTGCAGCAGCTCGCGGCCGAGCTGCTCACGCCGAGCGAGCTGCGCGAGGTGACAGCGATTCGTCCGCATCGCACGACCCACGAGCATCTCGGCGAACAGTACGTGATCGACGTCGGTCGGCGCGGCAACGACGTGTTCGTGTCGCTGCGACCGATGCGAGCGGTCGGTCGCCGACCCGAGCCGAGCGCGCCGCCAGTGCGACCGCCGAGTCCACGCGCGCCGGAGCCCGGCACACCGAGCGCGCGCGCCCCGGAGCCGACGCCGATCCCCGTCGCCGTCGGCGGCAGCGCGCACGGCATCGACGATCTGCTGCGCGCGATGCTGATGCGCAAGGCGTCCGATCTCCACCTGTCGACCGACAACCCGCCGGTCCTCCGCATCGACGGCGAGATCCACTACCTCGACGATCGGCCGAAGCTGACGTCGGCGCAGATCCACGCGCTCGTGCACGAGATCGCGAACGACAAGGCGAAGCGCGACTTCGCAGAGCTCCGCGACGCCGACTTCGCATACGAGCTCGCCGGCTCCGCGCGCTTCCGCGTCAACCTGTTCGAAGATCGCAAGGGTGTCGGCGCGGTGCTGCGGCAGATCCCGATCACGATCATCTCCGCCGAACAGCTCGGCATCCCGAAGGCGTGCCTCGACCTCTGTCAGCTCAGCAAGGGTCTCGTGGTCGTCACCGGCCCGACCGGCTCGGGCAAGTCGACGACGCTCGCGGCGATGATCGATCACATCAACCGCACGCGCACCGATCACATCATCACGATCGAAGATCCCGTCGAGTTCGTGCACCCGAACATCAAGTGCCTGATCAACCAGCGCGAGGTCGGCAGTCACACCAAGAGCTTCAAGAACGCGCTGCGGGCCGCCCTGCGCGAGGATCCCGACATCGTGCTCGTCGGCGAGATGCGCGACCTCGAGACGGTCGCGATCGCGATCGAGACCGCCGAGACCGGTCACCTCGTGTTCGGCACGCTGCACACCACGACGGCGACGAGCACGGTCGATCGCATCATCGACCAGTTTCCCGCCGATCGGCAGGCGCAGATCCGCGTGATGCTGAGCGAGTCGCTCAAGGGCGTCATCGCGCAAGTGCTGTGCAAGAAGAAGGGTGGCGGACGCGTCGCGGCGCACGAGGTGCTGCTCGGCACCACCGCCGTCGCGGCGATGATCCGCGACGGCAAGACGTTCCAGCTCGGCAACGTGATGCAGACCGCGAAGGCGCAGGGCATGCTCACGATGAACGACGCGCTGCTGTCCCTCGTGCAGCGCGACCTCGTCGAGCCGAGAGAGGCGTACATGAAGGCCGTCGACAAGGCCGGGCTGCTCGGGGCGTTCAAGAACCTCGGGCTGCCGACGTCGTTCGCGTGAAGCTCACTGCTTCTGGCGCGCGCGACCGCGACGCGAGAGCCACGGGCCGATCGTCAGCGCCGCGCGCGGCATCAGATCCGCCGCGCGCGCGAGCCAGCCGCGATGCCGCGGCAGGTACACCTCGAGCGGACGCGTGACCGTCGCCTCGAGGATCGCAACCGCGACCTCCTCGGGCTCGAGCACACGCGGCCCGGAGAACGTCATCGCCGCCTGCTCGTAGTCGCGCTGCAGCTCGAGCATCGGCGTGCGCACGGCGTCGGGACACACGATCGTGACGTCGACACCGTGCCCTCGCAGCTCCTGCGCAGCCGCGAGCGAGTACGCCCGAACCGCGAACTTCGACGCGCTGTACAGCGCGATACCGGGGATCGGCGCGAGCGCGGCGAGCGAGGCGACGTTGATCACGTGCCCAGCACGTCGCGCGATCATCCCCGGCAGCACGGCGCGCATGCCGAGCACGACGCCCTTCACGTTGACGTCGAAGTGTCGATCGAACGCGGCCTCGTCGATCTCGTGGGTCCAGCCGGGCAAGAGGAATCCCGCGACGTTGACGAGCACATCGACGGGTCCCGCATGCTGCTCGCCGATCGCGACGATCGCTTCCCAGCCGTCGGCATCGGTGACGTCGAGCCTGCGGATCCATACGCGATCACTCGGCCACGCGCCGTCGGCAGCCGCGCGTTCGAGCGCCGCGAGATCGCGATCGGTCGCGATCAGGCGATCACCGCGTTTCGCGATCGCATCGGCGAGCGCGCGCCCGATTCCACTCCCCGCACCGGTGACGAAAAAGCAGGTCATCGGCGTGCTCGCCCGACCGGCGTGCCGAACGCGACCTCGCCGAGATGGAACGTCGGCCCGACGCCGGGCGACAGCGGATGCGACGACAGCTCCGACGACGGCGCGACGTTCGGGAAGTCGGGATTGCGCGCGGACGGCCCCGCGATCTCCTTCTCCTGCACCATCGAGATGTACTGATCGACCGAGCCCTCGAGCGTGTTGCCGTTGAGCACGACCTCGCTGCCGGTGCGCCGAGCCCAGCGCGCGACACCAGCGATCCGCGAGTGCTCGGGCGCGTAGCACTCCGCGGCGACGCCGTTCTCGCTGCTGACGAATGTGCCTTCCGCCGTACGCACGACGAGAGAGTGGTTGCCCTCGGTGTGCCCCGGGGTGTGCACGAGCGCGACCGACTCGCCGAGCATCGTGTCGCCATCGAGCTGGATGACGCGATCGTCGGACACGCCGTCCGTACCGTGCGGGCAGTACCATTCCAACTGAGTCGGCAGAAGCCCCTTCACCGACGCCCACTCCTGCCGCATCACGAGCAGCTTCGCGTTCGGGAAGAACGGCGGGCGATCGTGGGAGCCGAACCAGTGCCGCAGATCCTGGGTGTGCAGGTGATCGTACGTGACGTAGTCGACGTCGGCCGGCGCGATGCCGAGCCCGTCGAGGATCTGCGCGACGTCACCGAGCGCCGGATACATGCGTCCCGCGATCACACCCTCTGCTCCACCGAGCGGCGCCGCGAGGCGCTTGAAGAACGGCGTCTCGGCGTTGCCGCGGCGATCGAGTGGCTCGCCGAGCAACGTCTTCACACCGTCGGGCGTGTCGACCTGCACGACGAACAGCCGGTTGAGGATGTGCACGAACGGCACCGGCAAGCTGCACGCCTCGCGCAGCGCGTACTTCGTCGGATACGGCACCTTCACCAGATCGAACGAGCGAAAGAACCGCACGGGCGGCGCCGACGCGAGGCGTTCGCGCAGCTCGTGCGCACCGCGCCGCACTGCGCGGAGTCGATCCTGCGGCGTCGGATGACGGCGCGCACCGGCGAACATCGTGAGTGGCTGGATCACGGCCGAACGCTAGCACCGTTGCCGGCCGCGATGCGGCGTGCCACGATCGACGAACATGAAGGGCCAACAGTGAAGGGCTGGATCGGGTGGGTGTTGCTCGGGATCACGCTCGTCGTTGCCGTGATCGGCTGGCGGAACTCGCAGCCGGAGCCCGAGACCGAGCTGCTCGCACGCAAGTCGGTGTGTACCGGCGACAAGCCGTGCGTCGTGATGAGTGACAAGCCGAACGTGATCAAGACCGACGTCGCCCACCGCCGCTATCAGTGGACGACGAGCGAGGGCCCGGTGGTCGTCACGTGCAAACGCGAGTACTACCTCGCCGGCGCGTGGGGCTGCGCATCTGAGGTCGGCGCAACGATCGAGCGTGAGTGAGTCCACGTCGCGCTGTGGAGTGCTACCCTACCCGTTACGCATCGATGACAACTGCGCCCGGCCATCTTCCGCGCCGTCCCCGGGCCGAGACGATGTCGATCGACGACCTCGTCGCGGCGGCGATCGACGAGCGACGGATCCGCGTCCCGAGTTTCCAGCGTCGCATGCGCTGGGTGGACGAGGACATGTGCAACCTCCTGGACAGCATCTATCGGGGCTATCCCATCGGCAGCCTGCTGTTGTGGGAGAGAAACGGTGTCGCCGGAGAGGTAGTGCTGGGGCGCTGGCGTCTCGACGCGCCGTCTCGCGGCGATGCCTGGTTCGTGGTCGACGGTCAGCAGCGCATCACGGCGCTGGCCAATACGCTGCGTCGCGGTGAGAACGAAGGCGACGACGCATCGCCGATCTACTTCGACCTCGACGCGAAGAAGTTCGTGATCTCGCACAGCGTCCCGGCGAAGCAGTCTTGGCTTCCGGCGACCAAGCTGCTCGACGCGGTCACCCTCAACGCATGGCTCATCGAGCGGTTTCCCAGCAGGCCAGACATTCAGCGCGTGGCGCTGGACGTCGGCAGTAGGATCCGCGAGTACAAGGTCCCGATCTACGTCGTCCAGAGCGACGACGAGGGCGTACTGCGCGAGATCTTCCGCCGCGCGAACAACCACGGTGCCGAGATGACGCAGGCCGAGGTGTTCGATGCACTCGTCGGCAGCACGGGCTCGTCACCGCAGCGCCTCGACCAACTCGCTGACGATCTTGCGCGAATGGGGATGGGACGGCCGGCGGAGCACATGTTGCTGCAAGTCGTCCACGCCGTACGTGGGCGAGATCCCACGAAGCTCGCGAACCCGAAGGACATGGACGCCTACGCGGGACTCGAGGGTGCCGTTGCAGAGACTGCTGCGGCATTGCGGCGAGTGTTGGCGTTCTTGCGTGACGACGCCGAGATCCCTCACCTCCGTCTGTTGCCGTACCAGCAGCCCTTGATCGTGCTGCCGCGGTTCTTCCGGCTCTTCCCCGAACCGAGCCCCCGCTCGCGCTCGCTCCTCGCGCGATGGGTCTGGCGGGGGTTCATGACCGGAGCTCATATCGACACCCGCACCCCTGCGCGCGAAGGTGTGCGGCAGATCGTCGACGACGACGAAGAGCGATCGGTCCAGAACCTGCTGGCGCAGGTGCCCGCCGATTCCTCGGCAGTGAAATGGGTCTTGAGCAACCGCGTCGATGCACGTTCGGCAATCGATCGCATTGCGCTGCTCGGCCTTGCCTCACTCGGCCCGCGGTCGTTCGATGACTACTCGCCGCTGGATGTCCGTGCATTGATGGAGGAGCACGGCTCCGACGCACTGCGTTCGGTGGGGAGCGATGCTGGTGCCGCGAGCGGCGTCGCATCGCGCATTCTGCATCCGCCCATGCGCGGTCTCCCAGAGGTGCTCCGTGGACTGGCGCAGGGCGCTTGGCCCGGGCTCCTCGAGTCCCACGCGATCGACAATGCCGCGCTGAAGTGCCTCGTCGAGGGTCGCGTGGAGGATTTCGTCGAGCAACGCGGCGCCTCGATACGCCAGCTGGTGCTGGACCTCGCACAGCGCAAGTGCGGCTGGGGATACGGCGACCGACCGTCGATCGAGTACCTCCTCGGAGGAACTGCGAACCCGTGACCGAGCGAGTCCAACAGGTCAGGCTCCATGAAACCGTCGTTGGTGCCCTGCGCGAACGCAACGATGGCCACGTCGAGTTTCGCTTCGACGACCGCTACCGCAAGATGGCTGATCGACCAGTGCTCGTACAGTGGTTCGAGGATGACCTCGAACGACTTCGCGTCCATCGGCGCCGTCTGTTGCTGCCATGGTTCGAGAACCTCCTGCCCGAAGGCGACTTGCGAACGATCGTGTGTCGGCAACACTCGCTCGACGCCGACGACGCGTTCGGGCTGCTCGCCGCCGTCGGCCGTGACCTGCCGGGTGCGGTGGTGGTCGGTCCAGCATCCGAGCCGGTCTCGTTCGAAGGGGAAGCAGTGGCAGAGGGCGAAGTGCACGCGTTGGACGGGGCAGACGTTGCGTTGCGATTCTCGCTTGCCGGAGTGCAGCTCAAGCTGAGCATGTCCCAGCACGACGACCGCTGGACGGTCCCGATCAGCGGAATGGGTGGGGATTGGATCGCCAAGATCGCACGGACCGATCGCTACCTCGGCGTCGCGGAAAACGAGTTCGCGACGATGCGCTGGGCCGCTGACGCCGGGTTCGAGGTCCCACACTGCGAGGTCACGACCGCCGCGAAAGTAGATGGCGTACCTGCTGAGCTCCCGGGTTCGACGTCGATCTTCATGGTGCGTCGCTACGATCGCGACGGGAGCTCACGAATTCACCAAGAGGACATGGCGCAGCTCCTAGGACTGACGCCGTCGCTGAAGTACGATCAACTGACGTACGAACGACTCGGCACGATCGTAGCTGCGAGCCTCGGGCACACAGGACTCGTCGAGTGGTTGCGCCGACTCGTGCTTATGGTCGCGACGGGTAACGGCGACGCGCACCTCAAGAACTGGTCCGTCCTGTATCGCAATCGGATTACCCCGAGTTGGACGCCGCTCTATGACCAGCTCTGCACCACGATGTACGATGTCGACGACCAGCTCGCGCTGAAGCTCTGCGGCTCGCGCGACTGGGCGAGTCTCGATAGGAATCGGTTCGACTGGCTCGCGACGCGGGTGGGGATCGATCGCGAGGCTTCGTGGGGGCTGGTGGAGGGTGTCATCAGCGAGCTTCGGGCGGCGTGGCGACGCGTCGCCAACGAACTGCCGTTCTCGGCTGACCACCGAGCCGCACTACTGCGCCAGTGGACGCGCGTCCCGGTGCTCCGCGAAGCGGGCGGACTCCCTCAGCTCTGAACCCACCGCGCGACGTCCCAGCACGCCGCCGACACCAGCGCGCCGCACACCACGGCCGCGAGCATCACGAGTCGGCGCACAGACATCGCACCGGCGACGCGCGACCGCTCGCCGTGCATTCCCACGGCGGGCAGGTGCTACCATCGCCGCCGAGCTCACCGTGCCCAACCGCCCGATTGCCCCCGCGAACCGTGTCGCCAACGTCCGCTACGCCGTCCGCGACGTCGCGGTGCTCGCCGATCAGCTCCGTCGCGAGGGTCGACGGATGCTGTACCTCAACATCGGCGATCCGAACCCGTTCGGCTTTCGTCCGCCGCAGCACGTCCTCGACGCGGTGCACGCCGCGATGGAGGCGAACAAGAACGGCTACGCGCCGTCCGACGGCATCGAAGAGGCGACGAGCGCGATCAACCGCGATGCAGCGGCGCGCGGCATCGGGCCGATCGTGCACACGTGGGTCGGCAACGGCTGCAGCGAGGTCATCGACATGGCTTTGTCAGCGCTCGCGGTCCCCGGCGACAACGTGCTCGTCCCCTCCCCTGGCTATCCTCTCTACACCGCGCTGCTCGCGAAGCTCGGCGTCGATGCGCGCGCGTATCACCTCGACGAGGCGAACGGCTGGCAGCCCGACGTCGAGGACATCGCGCGGCTGATCGACGCCAACACGCGGGCGATCGTCGTCATCAATCCGAACAACCCGACCGGCAGCGTCACCGGCGAGCCGACGTTGCGCAAGATCGTGGAGCTCGCGGTGGCGAACGACGTCGTGATCTTCGCCGACGAGATCTACGATCGCCTGCTCTTCGACGGTGCCGTGCACACGCCACTGGGCTCGATCGATCCGCGTGCGTGCGTGCTGAGCCTCGGTGGCCTGTCGAAGAACTGGGTGCTGCCCGGGTTCCGCATCGGTTGGGGCGTGATGTCGGGGCCGCCCGAGCAGCTCACGGGCTACATCAACGCGATCCAGCAGCTCGGTCGCGCGCGCCTGTCGGCGAACCATCCCGAGCAGTACGGCATCGCACCGGCGCTCGACGGTCCCCAAGATCACCTGACGAAGATGATCCCGCAGCTCGTGCAGCGCCGCGATGCGGCGATGAAGCTGCTCGCGACGATCCCGGACATCACCTGCGTCGTGCCGCAAGGTGCGTTTTATGCGTTCCCGCGGATCCACCGGCCGGTCGACGACGCGACGTGGTGTCGCGAGCTGATGCGTGAGACTGCAGTGGTGACGGTGCCGGGCAGCGGGTTCGGTCAGCGCGAGGGCACGCAGCACTTTCGCATCGTGCTTTTGCCTGACGTCGAACAGATCGAAGAGGCTTGCGCCGGCATCGCGCGCTTCATGGCACGCTGACGGCGTCAGCTCGCGATCATCGTCGGCGCGGCGCGAGGCGAGGCGAGGCGAGGCGGAACATGGCGGATTCGCTGGCTTTCACGGATCTAGCAAGCAGCGTGGCGATTTCGATCCCAGCCCTCGCTTGAGTCGTTCAAAGAACGCGGCTAGCGTCCGTGCGCTTCAACCTCGGGACTGACCATGCCTACGCTTCATCGAACCCATCGCGCGCTGCTCTGCTCGTTCGTCCTCGTCGCGTGCTCGAGCTCGCCGAGCGAGACGACGTCCACCACGACGAACGACGACGACACCGACGGCGACAACTCGGTGACCGACGGCATCACGCTCAGCAACAGCGGTGATCCTACCGAGGGCAGCGGCACCACCGACGATCCGTCGACGACCGTCGATCCCACGACGGTCGACACCGGCACGACGACCGCCGACCAGACATCCAGCGGGCCCGACCCGTCGGACACGAGCTCGGGCGGCGACGAGGCGACCGGATCGTCGGACGACGGCGGAGAGTCTTCGAGCACCGAGTCGGCCTGCGCCGATTCCGGTGACTCGATCTACGACGTTCAAAACGGCATGATCGCCACCGACCAGCCGGTGAGCATCAACTGCGTCGTCGTCACCGCGGTCGCGAGCAACGGCGTCATGGCCCAGGAGCCGGGCGGCGGCGAGTTCAGCGGCGTGTTCGTGTTCTCCGTCGACGGGCCCGATCTCTCGGGCGCACAGATCGGCGACGTCATCAACGTCAGCGGCGTCACCGCCGAGTACATGGACTCGACCGAGATCGACATCACCGCGGGCACGTACGAGGTCGTCGACTCGGGCCCGGGGCTCGCGCCCGAGGTCGTCGACATCGCGGTGCTCGCCGATCCGAGCATGGCCGAGCCGTGGGAATCGGTGCTCGTGCGGATCGACGGCGACCTCACGGTGACGACCGTCGCCGCGTCGAACGAGTTCGTCGTCACCGACGGCGCGAACGACCTGCGCATGGACGACTTCTTCTACGAGCTGCCGACCGCCGGCGACTTCGCCAACTTCGGTGTCGGCGCATCGTTCACCGCGATCAGCGGGCCGCTGAACTATTTCAACGGCCAGTTCAAGATCGCGGGACGCGACGCCGCGGACTTCGAGGGCTACGCGGAGCCGTAGCCGGCGAACGAAGCCGGATCTACATCGCGCGGGCGCTGCTGCCCAACTGCCGGATCGGCACCATCGGCACCACGTGGTCCACCAATTGCGCCGCCGTCTCTGCCATACGCCGACCGCCGTATGACGGGCACAACCCGCGCCCCTTGCAGGAGAACGTGCGCCAGCGTTCGTGCCCGCAGTCGGCCGATGTTGGTCTTGTACGGCGTCTTGTCGGCGCCGAAGCGCGTGTCGCGATGGATCCGCATCAGCGAGCCGCCGACCGGGCGCGGATCGGCGACAAAGTGTGGCGCGATCTTCTTCAGCTCGGGGGTGAAGGTGGTGATGAAGGCGAGCGCAGCCTGCTTGATCTGCTACCGCGCAAGCGTAGCCTGCCCGAGGGCCCGCGGCCGAAACCAGGCACTGACGCCCTCTGCACGTGGCATCATCGCCCTCGTGCAGCAGAACGAGATCGACCTCGCGCTCGCGGCGGAGAGCGATCGCGTGGAGTGGAAGAGCTCCACGCGTGCGACCGATGCGGTCTTGTTGGCGGTCTGTGCACTCGCGAACGACCTCGGTGACACCGGGCGTCCGGGCTATGTCGTGCTCGGGATGGACGATCGAGGCCGTGCGGTCGGCGCGGAGACCTCCGACGCTGCTCAGCAGGCCCTCGCGAATCGCCTCCGCTCCGTCAAGATCCTTCCCAATCCGTCCGTGACCACGGCTGTCGTCTCGCGCGACGGCACCGACCTCGTGATCCTTCGCGTGGATCCCTACCCGGTCCCGCCGATCGTGAAGGTGGACGGAATCGCGTGGGTTCGCGTCGCGACGACGACACACGTCGCATCGGATGCCGACCTGCAGCGCCTCCGCGAGCGCAGACCGGAGAATGCCCTACCGTTCGACCTTCGCGGATGGCGAGCAGCAGGCATCGACGATCTCGACCTGAGAACCTTGGCACGCGCGTACGACGACGCTCGGTCGGCGAACGGTGACCCCGATACCTTTCCGCCCCTCGAAGCGTGGCTCGGTCAGCGCGACATCACGCGGCGTGCCCTTGGCGAGTGGAGGCCGACGCCCGCAGGCATCCTCGTCCACGGCGTCGATCCGCAGGGGCATTTCCCCGGCGCAGCCATCGAGTTCGTGCGGTACGCGGGCACCGACTTCGACGCGCCGGTGAGCGCGCGAAAAACGATCACGGGTACCGTTCCCGATCAGCTCGATGCCGCGTGGGCGCAGCTCCAAGCACATGTGGCGGATGTGCCCGGCCCGGCCCCCGGAATCCGCACGACGTATGTGCCCGAATACCCGCTCGAAGCACTCAAGGAACTCGCGAGAAACCTGGTCCAGCATCGCATGTACGAAGGAACTCACGCCCCTAGCCGGATTTCGTGGTTCGAAGATCGCGTCATCTTCAACAATCCGGGGGGCCCTTTCGGTCAGGCGAGCGAGGGTGAGTTCGGCGCCCACTCGGACTACCGCAACCCCACGATCACCCGTTTCCTGGTCGAGCTGGGCTACGTCGAGCGACTCGGTCGCGGGGTTCGTCGAGTGCAGCTCGCGCTCGCAGACAACGGCAATCCTCCGCTCGAGGTCGAGGTCGATGGATTTACGACCATCGCCGTCAGGGGGCGCCGATGAAGTCCCTCGTGCTCTTCAACAACAAAGGCGGCGTCGGGAAGACGACGCTGTCTTTCAACATCGCGCACATGTTCGGTCGACTCGGACTGCGTGTCGTCGTGCTCGACTATGACCCGCAGTGCAACATCTCGGCGATCGTGCTCGGTGAAGAAGAGCTCTTCCGCATTTGGGAGGGGACAGAGCAAGGAGCGACGGTGGCGGGCTGCGTGGACCTCGTCAGACGTGGCAAAGGCGGCGTCCTCGCGCCTCACCTCGCGCAGGTGCCGAACACCGAGAACGTGTGGCTCCTACCGGGGCACCTCCGCCTGAGTCGTTTCGAGCAGACGCTTGCCGAGGAGTGGCCCAAGACCTCGGCGGTGGACAATGAGCGAGCGCTCGACGTTACGCTCGCCCTCTCGGTGCTGGCGTCGCAGGCAGCGGATGCGGCGAATGCCGACCTGCTGCTTTGCGATGTGGGCCCCAGTCTCGGCGCACTCAATCGCGCCGCACTGTTGGCGTGCGACGCGGTGCTAGTCCCGCTCGCGCCGGACATGTTCAGCCTGCAAGGGCTGCAGAACGTGGGACCGACGCTGCTGGAGTGGCGTCAAGACGCATCGAGGTTCAAGGACCGATCGGTCGCGCTCGGGGCTTGGCACGAGTTCCGACCGACAGGGTACGTCGTGCAGCAGCACCTGGTGAGAGCGGATCGCCCCGTCAGGGCATACGAGGATTGGGGCTCCCGAATACCTTCGACCTTTCACAAGAATGTGCTCGGCGAACCGGAGGTGAATCCGTCGCTCAGTACGGACAACGATCCGTACTGTCTGGCGCAGATCCGCCACTTTGCGGGGCTGGTCCCGCTCGCGCAACAGTCGAGAAAACCACTCTTCGATCTCAAGCGGGCCGACGGCGTCAGCGGAGGCGGCGGTCCGCTCGTCCACCATGCGGAGACGGAGTTCCGCGGGCTCTGCAAGAGGATCCTGAAGTCGCTCGACGTCGCGGTGCCCGAGTAGGCGTCTGGCGGTCCTTGACATCGCCGCTGCGCTGACGGATCGGCACCACCGGCGTCGAGGGAGACATCAAGGGATGCTTCGATGCTTCGACAACTTCAACGGCCAGTTCAAGATCGCGGGACGCGACGCCGCGGACTTCGAGGGCTACGCGGAGCCGTAGCCGCTACCGCTGCTTCCCGAGCGCGTAGAGAGCCGGCAGCACCAGCAGCGTCAGCAGCGTCGCGCTGATGAGGCCGCCGATCACGACCGTCGCGAGCGGGCGCTGGATCTCCGCGCCCGGGGCGGTCGACAGTGCCATCGGTATGAAGCCGAGCGCGGCGACGAGCGCAGTCGTGAGCACCGGCCGCAGGCGTCGCTCGCAGGCCGCGGTGATCGCATCGATGCGCGACGCACCCTCGGTCTCGAGCGTGCGCGCGACGCTGACGAGCACGAGACCGTTGAGCACCGCGACGCCGAACAACGCGATGAAGCCGACGCCCGCGGAGATGGAAAACGGGATGTCGCGCACTGCGAGCGCGAGCACGCCACCGACCGTCGCGAACGGCACGCCGGAAAAGATGAGCAGCGCGGGCCGCAGCGTGTCGAACGCCATCCACAGCAGGAACAAGATGCCGACCAGCACGATCGGTACGACGAACGCGAGCCGCTCGCGTGCCTCGAGGTAGTGACCGAACATGCCGCCCCACTCCACCCGATAGCCGTCCGGTCGCTCGACCATGGCGACGGCCGCCTGCGCGTCCTGGACGACCGATACGAGATCGCGACCGCGGGTGTTGAGCTGCACGACCAAGCGGCGTGACTGCGCGCTACGGTCGACGACAGCGGGACCATCGACGAGCGTGATCTCGGCGACATCACCGAGCGAGATGAGCTGGCCGTGTGGCGTTCGCAGCGGAATGCTCGCGATCGACTCGAGGTCGCCGGCAAACTCATGACGTGTCCGCACGACGATGTCGAACTGCCGATCGCCCTCGAGCACGACGCCGCTGCCGTGACCGACCGCGAGGCTCTCGGCGACCAGGTTGATGTCGGCGATCGTCAGCTCCCAGCGCTCGAGCGCATGCCGGTTCGGGAATATACGCATGTAGTGCAGGCCCGCGACCTGCTCGACCTGCAGATCGACGACGCCAGGGATGTCGCGCACCGCGTCCGCGATGCGACCGGCGATGTCGCCGAGCACGGCGAGGTCGGGCCCGTAGATGATGATTCCGACGTCCGAACGCACACCCGCGACGAGCTCGTTGGTGCGCATCTCGATCGGCTGCGAGATGCTCGCCGCGACCTCGGGCACGGCCTCCTCGGCGAGCGCCGCGATCTCCTGCGCGAGCGTCTCCTTGTCGAGCCCTTCGCGCCACGCCTCGCGCGGTGCGAGCGAGATGAACACGTCGGTCTGGTGGATGCCCATCGCATCGTTCGGCACCTCGGGTGCGCCGGTCTTCGAGACGACGTGGCGGACCTCGGGGATCCCGAGCAACGCCTTCTGCATGCGATCCTCGATCTGGACCGCCGTCGACAGTGCGACGCCGGTCAGCTTGCGGCTCTCGAGCAAGATGTCGCCCTCGTCGAGCGTCGGAACGAACTCCGCGCCGAGCTGGGTCCCTACGACCGCGCCGCCGCCGAGCGCCGCGACGCCGAGCGCGATGGTCACGAGCCGCCAACGCAGCACGAGCCGCAGCACCGGACGGTACAGCGCGCCGAACAGGCGAACGATCGGCGTCTCCACGTGCGCACGCGGGCGCACGAGCAAGCTCGTGAGCACCGGAACCACCGTCAGCGACAGCACGAACGCACCCGCGAGAGCGAGCAGCACGACGGTCGCCATCGGCTGGAACAGCTTGCCCTCGATTCCCCGCAGCGTGAGGATCGGGACGTAGACGATCGCGATGATGATCTCGCCGAACACCGTCGCGCGTCGCACCTCGAGCGTGGACAGGCGGACGATCTCGGTGCGTGCGCGATCGTCGAGCGGGCCACGCTCGCGCTGGGCCTGCGAGAGCCGCCACGCCGCGTTCTCGACGACGATCACGGCGCCATCGACGATGAGCCCGAAGTCGACGGCCCCCATACTCATGAGGTTGCCGGACAGGCCGAGCGCGTCCATGCCGATGACCGCGAACAGCATCGCGAGCGGGATCGTGGTCGCGACGACGATGCCCGCACGCAGATCACCGAGAAATACGACGAGTACGAGCACGACGAGCGCCGCACCCTCGACGAGGTTGGTGATCACGGTGTCGATCGTGCGATCGACGAGCAAGGCGCGGTCGTAAAACGGCTCGATGCGCGTGCCGTCGGGCAGGCTGTCCTGCAGCTCGGCGAGCTTGGCCTCGACCGCGGTCGTCACCGTGCGTGCGTTGCTGCCCATCAGCATCATCACGACGCCGACGACGACTTCGCCCTCGCCATCCATCGAGACCGCGCCGTGCCGCAAGCGCGCCCCGAAGCGCACCTCACCGATCATCGCGACAGTGATCGGTGCGCCCTCGGTGGTCGCGCCGAGCACGACGCGCTCGAGGTCCGCGAGGCTACCGACGAGTCCCTGCGTGCCGATGACGATCTGTTCACCCGCATGCTCGAGGTAGCCGCCACCTGCGTTCGCGTTCGAGCGCTCTACCGCCGCGACGACCTCGCCGAGCGACAGGCCGAGCGAGTGCAATCGTTCGGGGTCGACGACGATCTCGTACTGGCGGTTGAGACCGCCCATGCTGTTGAGCTCGACGACGCCGGGCACGGTGCGCAGCGCCGGCGCGATTTCCCAGTCGAGGAGCTCCTCGAGCTGCATGAGGCTCAGCGCGTCGTTGCGCACGGTGAACTGATAGATCTCGCCGAGCCCGGTGCTGATGGGTCCGAGCTCCGGCTCGCCGAATGCCTCCGGCACCGCATCGCGGACGCCCATCATCCGCTCGGTCACCAGCGCCCGCGCGAAGTAGATGTCGGTGTCGTCCTCGAACACGACGGTGACGACCGAGATCCCGTACTTCGACGTGGAGCGCACCTCGGTCACCCGCGGGATGCCGGCGAGCGCACGTTCGATCGGCACGCTCACGTACTTCTCGATCTCGACCGGCGAGAGCGCGGGCGAGGCCGTGAGTACCTGGACCTGCACGTTCGTGACGTCGGGCACCGCGTCGATGGGCAGCCGCAACGATGCCCGCACACCGAGCCCGACCAGCAGCACCATGGCGAGCAGCACCGCAGGGCGATTGCGGAGCGACCACTCGACGATCGTCGCGAGCAGAGCCACTAGTGGTGATCCTCCGCGAACGTGCTGCGCAGCAACGTGCTCTTGAGGGTGAACACGCCCTCGGTGACGACGAGCTCGCCCTCGCGCAGACCGTGCACGACCTCGAGCTTGCCCGGCGACGATGCACCGAGCACGACCGGGTGCACCTCGTAGTGGCCGTCGGGTTCCTGCACGAACACGACGCTGTTGCCGGCGATCTGCGTCAGCGCACTACGGCCGATGACGAGCACGGGATCCGGCCCAGCCACCTCGTCCATCGCGATGTCCGCGGTGCCGAACAACCCCACCCGCAGACGTTCCCCGCGATTGCGCAGACGTACGCGCGCGACGATCGTGCGGGTCGTCGCGTCGACGACATGACCGATGCGCTCCACGGTGCCGACGAACGGCTCACCCGGATACGCGCCGAGCGTGACCTCGGCGCTCGCGCCGACCCGGACCTTCGCGAGGTCGCGCTCGAACACGCGAGCGGCGAACAGCACCTCGTCGAGATCGGCGACGGTACCGAGCACCGTGTCGGCCGTGACGGGATCACCGACCACGGCCTGTCGTGCGATGACGACACCGTTGCGCGGCGCGAGCACGGCGAGCTCACCCGTCGCCCCGGCGCGCCGACCATCACCGAGTGCGCGGAGTTGATGCGTGACGCCGCCAAGATCGGCCTCGAGTGCAGCGACGTCGGCCTTGGCCGCGATCACGTCCTGCTGCGCGGCGAGCCGCTTCGCTTCGAGCCCCGAGAGTCGCTCGACCTGCGCCTTCGCGGCGGCCAGTCGCGCGACCAGCGAAGTCTTGTGCCCGCGGAGCTCGCCGAGATCCGGGGCACGGATCGACGCGAGACGTTGTCCCGCCTCGACCGCATCGCCTTCGCGAAAATCGATCGACGTGAGCGTGCCCGCGACGCGCGACGAGATCCTCGACACCCGATCGGGATCGGCTTCGAGCTGACCGACGACCTCGAACGTGCGCACGAGCACCTCGCGGCGCACCGCCGTCGCGACGACACCCGCCGCCTCGGCGAGCTCCGGCGCGAGCTGGACGTTCTTCGGCAGCTCGCCGTGCTCCGGCTCGTCGACGTGCTCGCGCTCGTCGCCGTGCTCTCCCGCTTCGTGCGCGCCTCCCTCGTGCTCGTCGGGTGCCGGGCGCTTGCACGCCGCGAGCGCGACACAAAGCCCCACAACGACCGGTCGGATCCTCATCGCAGTGCCTCCAGATCCGCGCCCGATGCCCGCGCAGCGTCGAGCGCTGCGAGACATAGCTCGTGCTGGGCATCGAGGCGGCCCTGCAGCAGCTCGAGCAACGTGCGCTGCGCCATGAGTGCGTCGCGCAGATCGAGCTGCCCCGCGACCATCGCCTCGGCGAGCGCATCCAGAGCGACGCTCGCGCTCTGCGTGATCTCGGGCTCGTACAGCGCCAGCGTCTCGCGTCGCGCAATGACGTCGGCCGCCGCGGTCTCGCGTTCGAGGGCGATTCCGTGCTCGATCCGAAACTGATCGGCGCGCGTGCGTCGACCGAGTGCGGCGCTCTCGGCGATCTCGGCGCGCTTGTTCGGACCGAGCGGCGACGGCAGCGGGATGCCGAGCGAGATGCCACCGCCGGCGACGAGCTCGCCGAACCCGTCGCGCTGGACGGTGGCAATCAACGCCGGCGTCGGCACGCGGCTTCGCCGGAGCATCGCCGTTCGTCGGTCGTGCGCGCGGGCCTGCGCGGACACGACCGCGATCTCGGGTCGCATCGCCCGCTCGTCGTTCGGTACGTCGAGCGGCACGAGGTCGCCCGCGACGTCGAGATCCTTCGCCGCAACGCCGACCATGCGAGCCAGCCGCGCGCGCGCGACCTTCTCTTCGCGACGAGCATCGAGCACGCGACGCTGTGCGAGCACGCGCGCCGCCCGAGCGAGCTCGTGCTCGATCCCGGCGGACACACCGGCACCGACGCGCTCGCCCGCGAGCGCCTCGAGCTTGCGCGTCACCTCGAGCACTTTTGTCATCTCTGCCCCACGCCGCTGCGCCGCGATCACGTCGTAGTAGGCACCGAGCGCGAGTGAGGCCGCGTGGCGATGCGCGCTCGCGATCTCGGCGCGGGCGATCTCGATCTCCGCGTCGGCGAGTCGTGTGCGGGTGCGTCGCTGGCCACCGATCTCGATCGGCTGACGCAGCGTGCCGTAGACGTTGACGTCGCGATCGTCGGGACCGCGACGACGCACGACGGTCACGTCGAGTGTCGGATGTTCGGGGAGGATCACGCGCGCGGCATCGCGACGCGCGTGGGCGACCTCGACGTCCGCATCGGCGACGCGGGCGGCTGGCGCATGCGCGGCTGCACAGCGCGCGGCGGCGCCCGGACTGTGGATCCGACGACAGCTCGCGGTTTCGGGTTCGGGGGCAGAAGTGGCGAGCACGAGCCCGCACGCAAGCGGGGCGAGAAGCGACATGGAGAGTTCTCCGCAGAACGACTGGACGGGTCGACGCAGACATTCGCGGACGTGGTCGCGCGAGAGATCGTCGTCGGATCATCGCTGCCCGCCGCAGCGCGCATCGTTGCGCGCGCACGGCAGAGCCGCGACGGCTCGGATCCGTAGTTGCCGTCAGACGCGAGGCGGCCGCTCGAGGCGCAGCCGTGCCTCACGGCCGTGCACAGGCTCGAACGCGGGTTGCTCGAGCATCATCGTCGCGGGCGCACTCGGCTCGGGCATCGCGAACGATGCGAGCAGAATCCGCGGGCTGCTGGCACAACGCAGACAGTCGTCGCACTGCGGCACGCAATCGCCACCGTCCTGGGGACCCGCACAGGCGGGCTCCTCGGCGGCGTCGGCGACGGTTGCGTCGTCGTCGGGGCAACAGTCGTCGGCCACGATGCGTGCTGCGCCCGTCTGCTGGAGCGCGAACGCGACCACCAGTAGACATGCGAGCAGGTAGCGAACGAGCGACGACATCGCGCCGTTGGTCAGTCTGCACGGCGCTCGCGCATGCGTCAAGCCGGTCAGGGCACGACGAACACGTCGACGCGCAAACCGACCGGGAGCTCGGCGCCCGGATCGAGCTCGATCATCGCATCGAGTACCTTGCGATCCTGGCGCTCGGGCGGCCGCTCGGTCGTGACGGTCTTGCCGCCGACGCGCTGTGCGACGCGCGTGATCTTGCCGCCGAAACGGTCACCGGGATACGCGTCGGCGACGACCTCGACACGATCGCCTTCGTGGATCCGCGCGACGTCGAGCTCGTCGATCTCGGCCCTGACCATTCGCCGCGACAGATCGCCGATCACGAACAAGGTCGTCGGCGGCTGGGTGCCGACCGTCTCGCCCTGACGGCGATGGCGCCGCAGGATCGTGCCGGCAACCGGGGCGCGCACGTAGGTCTTCTCGATCATCGCGTCGATCGTCGCGACGCGGGTCTGCGCGAGCGCGATCTGGGCATCGGCAATGAGCAGATCGTCGCGGCGTGCGCCGGCTTCGATGAGCGCGAGCTGCTTCGCGGCCTCGCTGGTCTGCGCGGTCGCGGAATCGAGGCGCTCGACCGCGCGATCGAGGTCCGCCGCGGTCAGCACACCGTTGACGACGAGTGGCTCGATGCGCGCGTGTTCTTTGCGAGCGAGCGAGAGCGAGGCCTGTGCGGCCGTGAGCCTCGCCTTGGTCGCCTGGCGCTCCTGGCTGCGCGCACCGTGGAGCAGCCGCGCGCGCTCGGCCTCGCGCAGCTCGATCGTCGCGAGGGCCGCGGTGCGCTCGGCCTCGAGCTCGCTGCGATCGATCTCGGCGAGCACCTGGCCGGCGACCACGCGATCGTTCTCGTCGACGTGCACGGTCACGAGCAGACCGGGCGCACGCGCACCGACCTCGCGCTCCTCACCGAACGGCTCGACACGACCCGGCGCCGCGAGCCCGAGCGGCGCGCTCATGGCCTGGATCGGCGGCTCGGCCTGCGCGCGGAGATCGAGACTCAGCCCGACTGCCGCCGCCCCTGCAACAGCCGTGAACAACCACCACTTCGTCTTGGTCTTCATGCGGATGCTCCTTGAGCCGGGTGTGCGCCCTGCACCATCAGTCCGTCTTCCATCTCGACGATACGATCGCCCGATCCGAGGATGCGATTGTCGTGCGTGACGATCACGACGGCACGACCCTGGTCGGCGAGACCGCGGAACAGCGACACGACCTTTGCGCCGCTCGTCGAGTCGAGCGCCGCCGTCGGCTCGTCGGCGAGGATCACCGCCGGATCCGCCGCGAGCGCGCGGGCGATCGCGACGCGCTGTTTCTGTCCGCCCGACATCTTCGCGGGGTAGCTGTGCACGCGATCGGCGAGACCGACCTCGGCGAGTAGCTCGTGCGATCGCTTGCGCGCCGCGGCGCCGCGTATACCGATGAGGTCGAGCGCGACCTCGACGTTCTCGCCGGCCGTCAACGTCGGGAATAGGTTGTACGCCTGGAACACGAACCCGAAGTTCGCGAGCCGCACGCGCGAGAGCTCCTCCAGATCGAGACCGACCAGCGGCCGCCCACCGAGCTCGAGCGTACCGGCCGTCGGACGCAGGAGACCACCGAGTACCTGCAGCAGCGTCGTCTTGCCGGAGCCCGACGGCCCGAGCAGCAGCACGACCTCGCCGCGATGGATCTCGACCGAGACACCGCGCAGTGCCTCGAACGCGGTCGGCCCGCTGCCGTACACGTGGCGGATCGCGTCGGCTCGCAATACTGCGGTCATCGGAACACCCCCACCGGATCGATCGACATCACTTTGCGAATCGAGAGCACCGCGGCGCCGATGCACATGACGAGCGTCAGCCCGCCGAGCCCGAGCGCGAGCCACAGCGGCAGCACGGGCGCAGCACTCGCCTCGGCCGACAACAGCACGAGACCGACCACGATCGCGATGCCCGCCGCATAGCCGATCACCGCACCGATCCCGGCCTGCGTGATGATGATGCGATACAGGTACGAGCTCGGTGCGCCCATCGCCTTGAGCGTTGCGTACTCGGGCAAACGATCGATCGTGGACGCGTACAGCGTCTGCGCGACGATCACGATGCCGACGACGAGGCCGAGCACCGCAGAGATGATGAGCGAGAAGCCGGCACCGGTCGTGAACAACCAGTAGTCCGACGACGATTTCGAGAATGCCGCGCTCTGGTACACCTCGACCTCGGGGATCCGCCGCTCGATCTCGGCTTCCATCGCGGCGGGATCGACACCGGGCGCGACCGACATCAGCACGTAGCCGGCGGTCTCGGCCGACGCGCCGACGAAGTCGCGTGCGTTAGGCAGCGACGTGAACACGTACGGCGACTGCGTGAACGTGCGGATGCCACGCGTGAAGCCGACGACGCGCGCGCGCCGGCCATTGATCTCGACGGTGTCGCCGACCTTCGCAACGCCGAGCTTTTTCGCGTACAGCCGATCGACGATCACGCCGTCGGGTCGCGCGAGATCCAGCGCGCTGCCCTCGTCGAGATTCCACGGACCGCCGAGCTCGTCACCGAGGCGATAGCCAATGAGCTGGATCGACTCGGTGCCGCCGTCGGGCTTCTTCCACCGCGCGAAGTTGACGAGGTACGGCTCGGCGCGAGAGATGCCGGCGATCGCGAGCGCCTGATAGCGACGACGCTCGTCGAGCGGGCCGCCGAGATCGACGTCGAGCGTGCCCTTGGGCACCATCCACAGATCGGCGCTCGCGTTCTCGACGAGCGCGGTCGTCGTGCGCGTGAAGCCGACGAGCAGCCCCGACTGCATCCCCATCAGCACGACCGAGAAGACGATCCCGACGAGCGTGACGATGAGCCGCACGCGATCGTGCGCGAGGTTGCGCCACGCCAGCTTGGTGGTCATGCCCCTCGACCAGCCGCCCGACACGTCACGCTCTGGCAACGCGTGTGCAGAGCGGCGAACGGCCTGGGTGGCGGACGAGGTCACGGACGGGGATGCTCGCGTAGTGAGCGCGGTGGTGAGCGCGGTGGTGAGCGCGGTGATGCGCAGTGGTTACCGGTGTTCAGTGAACGGTGATAACTTAGCGGAGGTTACCCGTGGCGCCAGCCCGACTTCGTGCCATGAAAGACCAGATGGCGAAGACGTCGACCGCCGCCCGGCCCCGCAAGCGGGCCGCGCCCAAGACCGTCCGGAAACGGCGGGGCGAAGGGCAGGACCGGCGCGACGAGATCGTCGATGCCGCGACAGCGCTGCTCGTGGCCGGCGGGTACGAGGGCGTCTCGATGCGCAAGGTCGCGGCCGCGGTCGGCATCTCGTCGACCGCGCTGTACCTCTACTTCAAGGAAAAAGACGAGCTGCTCGACACGGTGTGTTACCGCGTCTTCTCGCCGATCGCCCCGGTTCTCGATGCGCTGCTCGCCAGTGAAGGCGAAGGCGAGCCGATCGAGCAGTTGCGGCAGGGCCTCACGATGTACCTGCGCTTCGGGCTCGCGAACCCGGATCAGTACCGCATCGTTTTTCTCACGAAGCGGCCGCGCGACAACTGGAATCACCTCGACCCGCTGCATCACGTCGATCGGTGGGGTCAGCCACGGGTGAACACATTCATGTATCTCGTCGAGGGATTGCGTCGATGCATGGAGGCCGGGCAGGTCCGCGAGGCGGATCTGATCGCGACCGCGGAGACCGTGCTCGCGGCGCAGCACGGGCTCTTGGCGCTGCTCATCCTCTCGCCGCAGCAAAAGTGGTCGGACACGGATCTGCTCGTGCAGCACAACGTCGAGCTGATCCTGCGTGGGCTCGCGCCGTAACCCGGAGGCGCGCGCGGGGATACCCTGCCGCATGCGTGCCTGCGCGATCCTCTTGTTGTCATTCGTGGCGTGCGCCGAGTCCGGCGGCGAATTCCTCGAGGAGCTGCGCGAGCTCGACTACCGCAGCTTCGCGCGCGCGCCGGGCTGGGCGACGCCGCGATTGCCCGATCAGGGCGGGCCTCATGGCGCGTTCCTCGACATGTATGTGAACGACGTCGTCGACGAGGCGGTCGTGGCCGCGGAGCCGCTCGAAGCGTGGCCCGAGGGCGCGCTCATCGTGAAGGACGCGTGGGCCGACGCCGACGGGACCGACCTGCGGTTCATCGCCGCGATGGAGAAGCGCGACGGCCGGTGGTTCTGGGCGGAGTACCGAGGCAACGACGACGTGGTCGCGGAGGCGATCGAGGACCCGCTATGCACCGGGTGTCACGACGCGGGGCAGGACGGTGTGCTCGCCTTCGACCTGCCCTGAGCCCGTGGGCATCAGGGTGGCGTGCGCGCCCGGATGGCGGCGCACGCCTTTGCGATCGCCGGCGCGGCAGCAGCGACCTGCGCGCGCTGCTCGAGGAATCCCTCGCCGCCGAGACGTCGCCACGTGAAGTCGAGTCGTTGCTCGCCGCCGGTCGCCGCGACGTGCAGCGAGTGACCGTCGCGCGTGTACTGCAACCGCTTCGGGAACTCGTTGTCGGGGTTCTCGAAGCGCGCTGCGTTCGGCGTCTCGTCGGCCGTCTCGGCGAACGGGGTGCCCGGTGTCGCGCCCTGCGGCTGCGCGAGATACACGAGACCGACCGGCTGCAGCGCGATGCCCAGCCACTCGAACGCCACCTGCTCGCCACCTTGCACGGTCGCGTTGTAGCCGTGCAGCGTCCCGTCGGCCGCCGGGCACCAGTGCTCCGTCGTCGTCGCGCCGTTGCTCTCGCCCTGCCACGTGCCGACGAGCCACGGCAGCATCGCAACGGGATCGCGCGCAAGCGCGGCGAGCACCGCATCCGTGATGTCGACCGCCGCGCTCGGCGATGGGGTCGTCTCGTCGACGAGCTCGGCCAAGCCCTGCACTTCCGCTACCGCGTGCGCAAGGAGTCGAATCGTCAGCTCGGCGTCGACGCCGTCGAGCTTCGATTCGCGACGCACTCGTTCGAGGTCGACGCGTGCAATCGTCGGCGCCGGCGTGATCTCGGCTGGACCCTCGCGTCGCGCCGAGAGCGGCGGGCCACAGCCGAACGCGAGGAAGCACGCGAGCCCGCTCACGCCGAGCATATGTAGGCAAGCAGAGGGTTTCGACTCGAGCGCAGGAACCCGCACGGGCACGAGGGTAACCTTTCGTGCCGGGATCCCCGAATGTACCGGTCAACAGCGCGCATCGCATTCTCGTCTGTCTTGGTGCTCGGCTGCGGCGACGGTGACAGCGACGCGTTCGATCAGCCGTCGGGCTCGGCCGCCGACACGACCGCGGGCGAGTCGGCGCCGACCGATCCCAGCGGTCCGATGGACACCAGCAGCAGCGCGACCTCGGCGTCGACGACGGCGAACCCGACCGACACCGATCCCGATCCCGACACGACGGACGGCGAGATCAAGCTCGACGTCGGCGTGCCGACCGGCGGCTTCGGCTCGTGCGAGTGCGAGCTGACCGACATCTGGATCGCCGACTACGCCACCAGCACCGTCATCAAGATCGACACGCGCACGCTCGTCGCCGAGGGCCGCTACCTGACGCGCGCGGATGCGGCGGGTAATCCGTCGCGAACGTCCGTGAACCTCGCGGGTGACGTCGCGGTCGCGAACCGCCACGGCGGGCTCGTGAAGTTCTACGGCGACCCGAGCAAGTGCGTCGAGAGCAACGGCATGCCCGGCATCCAGACATCGACGGGCATCGACGACATCTTGCCGTGGGACGTCGAGGAGTGCCGCGCGTGGTTCCTCGATCTCGGCGCGACGAATCAGCGCCCGGTCGCATGGACCGCGGGCACCAACGCGAAGGAGCCGTGCACCGCCGACGGTGCCCAGGTGTGGACGGTGAGCTCCGCGACGCCGGGCCTGTTTCCGGGTCTCGGTGGCGCGGGTGGTGTGAACGCGACGCTCGTCGACGGCGAGACCGGCTTGCTCGTCGATCAAGTGCTGGTCGCGGAGTTCAACGGTGCGAGCTTCGGCGCGTACGGTGGCGCGGTCGATGGCGCCGGCAACCTGTGGTTCAGCCCGCTCGGCACGTTCAACCCCGGTCAGCTCGTCCGCGTCGACAAGAGCTCGATGGACTACGACATCTGGGACATCCCGATGGGCGTCGCGCCGTACGGCATCACGGTCGATCACACCGGGCGCGTGTGGTTGTCCTCGACCCTCGGCAGCAACGCGGCGCGCTTCGATCCGGTGACACAGATGTGGAGCACGGTCGCGGGCTTCGGCGGCTCGGGCCTCGCCGAGGGTCCCGACGACTGGATGTACGTGTCGTCGGGCTCGACGGTACGAGCGATCAACGTCGACACGCTGGAGCCCGGCTTGGTGTGGATGACCGACGAATCGGTGAAGGGCGTCAGCTTCGACGCCGACGGCTACCTGTGGGCGACGACGTATCGCGACGACAAGGATCCGATGTCGCAAGCCGCTGCGTTCAAGATCGACGTGTCGACGATGACGACCGAGTCGGTGTTCCCGGGCCTCGAAGATCCGTACACGTACTCGGACATGACGGGTAACGCGCTCGGATCGGTCGCGTGTGCGCCCGAGGGTTGAGTGCTAGCTTGCGTCGGTGCACGGTCGATCGTTCGCCCAAACCGGGTTGGTGTGCGGATTTCTGCTCGCGTGCCGCCCCGAGGCGAAGCCGGTCGCAGCACCTGCCTCGGGGGGTGATTTCGTCGCCGCGAGCGCGACGCCGCAAGCACCGGACCGTGCGTGGCGTGATGCGCTACGCGCCGATCGACAGGCGATTCGAATCCCCGATCACACGCCGGTGCGCGGCGCGAAGGAGCCACTCGTCACGATCGTGCAGTTCGGCGACTACACCGATGCGGCGAGCGCAACCCAGGCCCGCGCCCTCGCCGATGCAGTGCAGCGCTGGCCCGACGACGTGAGCATCGCGTTCGTGCAGCTCCCCTCGCGATCGCGTCGCATGTCGCGACTCGCTGCCCAGACGGCCGCTTCGGCCGGCGATGCCGAGGCGTTCTGGCAGATCCACGATCGCCTGTTCGCGACGCCCCCGAAGACCGTGGAGGATCTCGAGCGCATCGCCATCGCTGCGGGCAAAGGCGCGGCAGCGTGGAAGCAATCGATCGACAGCGGTGTGCACCAGCCGTGGATCGAGGCGAACGCCGCGAGCGCGAGAGAGCTCGGCATCGTGGGTTCGCCGGCGCTGTTCGTGAACGGAAAGCCCGTGACCGGCGAGGCGGACTCGATCATCGCCGCGATCGCGAGCGAGCGCGATGCGATGGCGAAGCTCGTCGCCGGCGGCCTGCCACGCGCCGAGATCTACGCCGAGGTGCTCGCGGTCGCCGACGTGCCGCGTCCGCTCGCGAGCGCGACGGGCCGCGACGCGGACGCCTTGCTCAACTATGCGGTTCCTGCTGCGGACCGCCCGGTGCTCGGACCCGTCGATGCACCGGTGACGGTGATCACGTTCACGGATTTCCAGTGTCCGTACTGCGCGCGGGCGCAGGTGACGATCACCGAGCTGCGCAAGCGCCATCCCGAAGACGTGCGCGTCGTATTCCGCAACCTGCCGCTCGGGTTCCACAAGGACGCACGCGAGCTCGCGAAGGTCGCACTCGCCGCCGACAAGCAAGGCAAGTTCTGGCCGATGCACGATCTGATCTTCGCGCGCAAGGACCTGAGTTCCGCGAGCTGGAAGCGCTTCGCGAAGAAGCTGAGGCTCGATGCGCGCAAGCTCGACAAGGCGATGAAGTCGCCGGAGATCGAGCAGAAGATCGCCGAGGATGAAGCGGTCGCGAAGGCGTTCGGCGTGAACGGCACCCCGACGTTCTTCGTGAACGGCCGGCTGCTCGGCGGCGCGCAGCCGATCGAGGCGTTCGAGCTGCTCGTGACCGAGGAGCTCGCCAAGGCGCAGGCGTTCCTCGCCGAAGACCCCGGCGGCGAGGGCACAGTCTACGACCGGATGGCGGAAGGCTTCATCCCAGCGCCTTAGGCCCCCCTACGGGTCCGACTTGCGTAATGTTAGCTGTGTTGTTTATAGTGCTCTGATGTCTCGCCTCTCGTTGATCATCGTCGCGTCGGCCAGCGCGTACGTGGCCGTTCCTGCCCCCGCTGCCGACGCATGTGGCGGGACATTCTGCGACTCGGGGCCGTTCGTGTCGCCGGTCGATCAAGCGGCGGAGACGGTGCTCTTCATCCAAGACGGCGACTTCGTCGAAGCCCACATCCAGATCACGATCGACCCGAACACCGAAGCGCAGAAGTTCGCGTGGATCGTGCCGATGCTCGCGGCGCCGGAATTTTCGGTCGGCTCGCAGCCGCTGTTCGACGCACTGCTCGGCAGCACCTCGCCGCGCTATCTCACCGACGGCGAGTACTGCGGCAACGACGACCCGAGCGTCGGGTTCATCCAAGATCCGGATGGCGGTGGCACCAGCGCGGAGCCGGAGGTCCAGACCCAGACGGTCGGCGCGTTCGAGGTCACCACGCTGCAAGGCGGCACCGTCGATGCCGTGATGCAGTGGCTCGGCGACAACGGGTACCAGCAGGATCCCGCGGCCGAGCCGATCCTCGCCGAATATATCGCCGACGGTCACGTGCTCGTCGCGTTCCGGCTCATCCCGAACGCCGACGTCGCCGACATCCACCCGGTCGTGCTGCGCTACGAAGGCGACGAGCCATGCGTGCCGATCAAGCTGACTGCGATCGCGGCCGCACCCGACATGGGCATCCGCGCGTTCTTCCTCGGCGAGAGTCGTTACGCACCGACGAACTACAGCCACGTCGTCGTCAACCCGCTGCGCCTCGACTGGAACGGCAGCGACTTCGCGTACGTCAACGCGATCACGATGGCCGTCGACGAGGCGCCGGGCGGCCGCGGCTTCGTGACGGAGTACGCCGGTGCGACCGACATCGTCGGCGCCGACGGGTTGTACTCCGACGCGTGGACCGCCGCACCGTTCGCCGCGGCAGGACCGACCGAGGTCGTCGATCTGCTCAACGCGCAGGGCCTCGCCGAGTGCACGCCGGACTTCTGCACCGTCCCCCACCAACTCGTCGTCGCGATGCTGCTCGACTTTCTACCCGCACCCGAGGGCGTCAGCCCGAACGCGTTCTACGGCTGTCTGTCGTGCTACGCGGACATGACCGACTTCGCCGAGTGGGACGGCCCCGCATTCGCGGCCCAGCTCGACGAGCGTGTGATCGATCCGGCGCGCCACTCTCGTGACCTGCTCGCTGCGTGGCCGTACCTCACGCGCATGTACACGACGATCTCCGCACACGAGATGACGGTCGATCCGACCTTCCACCCGAGCGCGGAGCTCGTCGACGTGCCGATGTCGGCGATCGCCGACGAGCAGTGCGTGTGCGACACCGATTCCGTGATCACGCTGCCGGACGGTCGCATGGTCTACAACGAGAGCGCGATGTGGCCGAATTTCGACGCGATGCCGTATGCGGAGCGGCTCGAGCAGATTCCGCCGGCCGGCGCACCAATGGTCGACCTCGACAACGGTGCGCTCATCGACGAGATACTCGCCGCCCACAACGCGCAGTACGAGTGCATGCCGAGCGGCTCCGGCTCCGGCAGTGGTAGCGAGGGCGGTGCGGACACGGCCGATCTCACGGCGTCGGGTCCGAACCCGAGCGACACCAGCGGCGGCTCGGGCGAGTCGAGCGCGTCGGGCGGCCAAGACCTGCTCGACAGCAAGGGCTGCGGATGCACCTCGGACGACGGCGGCGAGCCCGGGTCGTGGCTTGCCGCCGCCTTTGCAGCGCTCTACTGGATTCGTCGTCGGCGAGGTGCCACGAGCCCGAGCAGATCGTCGAGCTGACTGTCGTCGACGCTGTCACCGGCGCTCGATCTCGATCACACGAAGACGGCGAGCAGCGTCATCGCCGTCGCTGCGGCAGCCACGGCCCAGATCCATCGCAAGAGCTGCTGCTTCAGACCGAGGTTCATGACGCCGATTCGCCCCATCCAAAGGGTGTCCCGGCGCCGCCACCCCGCGGATCGACCCGAGAACGTTGGGAGCGAAAGCGATGGAGAGGGGGAGTCTCGGCGACGGCTTCGCCGGCGCCCAGGGGGAGAAGCGGGCCGCTTCCCCTGAAAGAAAACTACCGACCGGCCCGCCAGCAGCGATGCGGCGGCGGGCTGCGGCGCACGTCGGGATCGAGGGTCGCCGCGGTGATCTCGCGTAGCTCGGGCAGCGCCGCGGCATCGAGCTCGAAGCCGCGTTTGTTCGTCGAGAACAGCAGTGTGCCGCCGTCGGCGAGGCGATCGAGGCACTGCCGCACCAGCGTCACGTGGTCGCGCTGGATCTCGAGCGTCGACGTCATCGCCTTCGACGCAGAATAGCTCGGCGGATCGCAGATCACGAGATCCCAGCGACGGTCGGCCTGCGCGAGCCAGCGCATGCAGTCGGCCTTGATGAACACGTGACGACGGACGTCGAGCGCGTTCGCGGCGAAGTTGCGCTCGGCCCACGCGAGGTACGTGTTCGACAGATCGACCGACGTCGTGTGCGCCCCCGCGAGCGCAGCGACGACCGAGAACGCGCCGGTGTAGCTGAACAGGTTGAGCACGCGCGGAGCACCGCCGCGCTCCACGACGATCTCGCGGACCATGCGGCGCAGCGCGCGATGATCGATGAACAGACCGGTGTCGAGATAGTCGGTGAGATTGACGAGGAACGTCGCACCGCCCTCGCGCACCGCGAGCTCCTCGCCCTGCCCGTCCATGTGCCCGTACTGCTTGCCGCCGGTCTGCGGGCGGCGACGTTTCACGTGGATCCGCGCCGGCGCGACGCCGAGCTCGCGCGCCGTCGCTTCGATCACCGCATCGAGTCGCGCGGCCGCCTGATCGGGATCGATCGATCGCGGCGCCTGGTACTCGGCAAGATGGAGATGATCGCCATAGCGATCGAGGATCACGCGGAAGCCCGGCACCTCGTCGTCGTAGATGCGGTGACACTCGATGTCGAAGCGCCGCGCCCACGGCTGCACGCGTGCGAGGTTCTTGCGCAGTCGCGCGACGAACGGTGCCTCGTCCACCTGGATCGTCGCGCCCGCACGCTCGTGCACGATCGGCGTGCCGGCAGTGCCCGACAGCAATCGGCACGCGATCGGACCGTTGTCGATCGCCGCTGCATCTTCGACGGAAAAGCCGAGCCGCTCGAGCGGCGCCGCTTCGGCCGCGATGATCTCCACGTGCCAGCCCGCGCAGCGCTCGTGCAGCATCGTGCCGAGCTCGTCGAACACTGCGGCGACCTGCGCCGGCGTGCTCATGCGCTCGCCGTAGGGCGGATTCGCGACGACGAGCCCCGGGCCGCTCGGCAGCTTCGCGTCCTTCACCGCGGCGCGCTCGAGGCGAATCCAGCGATGCACGCCGGCCCGCTCCGCGTTCTTGCGCGCGCGGGTCACCGCCGCGGGATCCGAGTCGAACCCGACGATAGGTCCCAGCTCGCGCGACTCACCGGCGGCCGCGCGGTCTTTCGCTTCGGCGAGTAGCTCGGCCCAGGCCGTCGCATCGTGTCCGAGCCAGCCGGTGAAGCCGAAGCGCTCGCGCAACAGCGCCGGTGCGCGATCGGTGGCGATGCACGCCGCCTCGACCAGCAAGGTGCCTGCGCCGCACATCGGATCGACGAGCGGCTCACCGCGTGCCGCTCGCTCGGCCCACAGCCCGCGACGCAGCATACCCGCCGCGATCGTCTCTTTGAGTGGCGCGGCGCCCTGATCCGTTCGCCAGCCGCGACGATGCAGCGAGCTACCCGAGAGATCGATCCCGAGGCTGCAGCCCCGACCTCGCACGTACGCGACGATGCGCAGATCGGGCGCATCGAGGTCGACCGACGGACGCTTGCCGAACCGCTCGCGCATGCGATCGACGACGCCGTCCTTGATCCGCTGCGCCGCGTACTGGCCGTGCGTGATCACCTCGCCCGATGCGGTGACGTCGACCGCGAGCGTGCCGGTCGGCGCGAGGTGTTCTTCCCACGGGAACGCGAGCGCGGCCGCGAACAGATCGTCGGGACCGTCGATCGCGAAGTCGTGCAGATGCAGGATCACTCGGCTCGCGCAGCGCGACCACAGGCACATGCGGTAGCCGAACTTCAGCGGGCCGCGCACGCGCAGGCCCGCGGGCTCCGCTCGCACGACGCGGGCACCGAGCTCGTGCAGCTCGTCTTCGACGAGGCCGACCAGCCCGCGGGTCGCGGTCACGTAGTAGCTGTGTGTCGTCACGCGTTCACGCGCCTGCACTCGCGGCGGCGGGTTGCCACCTGCGCACGTGCGGCAGATCGTCGTCGAGCCAGTACGCACGACGTTGCTCGACGACGAGCAGCTCTTCCCACTTCGCGCCGACGTCACCGCGCGCGACGTGGGGCTCGAACGCCCACAGGCCCGGCTCGGGCAGCGCCTCGGATCCCGGGCCGGTGTTGCAAAACGGCGAGCCCTGGCGCAGCCCCGGCACCAGCGAGGCGAGTCCCGCTGGCGCACGGCTCATCGCAGTCTGGGCGAGCAGGCCGACGCCGGCACTGAGTCCGAACCCGAGCAGGCTGGTCTGCGCGAGCGGCAAGCTCGGTTGGTGATACACGCGATGCGCGAGCACACCGAACGGATAGTGGCGATGACAGTTGCGCAGGCCCTTGTCGGCGAGCAGGTCCTCGACCGCGCGATAGATCTCCGCGAGCGACTCGCCGGTGCTCACGCGATCGACAATCAGCGTCCGAAAGTCGCACAGATCGTCCTGCAGCCGCTCGAGCTCAGGGTTGTCACCGCACGCGAACGAGTAGCCGATGTCCGCCGCGTAGCCGTCGACGATCGGCGCGACGTCGAGAATTGCGGCCATGCCGAGCTCGAGCGGTCGATCGGTCGGGAAGAACTGCCAAGGGTGATGGATGCCCACAAAGCCCGTGCGATCGCCGAACCATGCGAACGGCTGGTGGAAGAACTGCGCGACGCCCTCACGACGCAACGCATCACCGAGTCGACCAGCGGCCTGCTTCTCGGTGATGCCGGGGTGCAGATCCTCGGCGACCACCTCCGCGCAGCGGTAGGCGAGCTGCTGGACCTCGCGGAAGCGATCGAGCTCGGCGAAGGTGTACGTGCTCGCAGTCATGACTACTGGCAACCCTGCGCGTCGGGATCTGCTTGGCAGCGCGGCGGCACCGGGATCCACGGGCAGCCCGTGACCTCCGCCATGCACGCCTCGTGGCGCACGTCGGTGCCACGCGACTTGAAGTACCAACCGAGCATGTGTTCCATGTACTGCCCGACGTCGAACGGCAGCCCCGACAGCCCCGGCGGTGGGAAACCGTGCACGCCGTTGTACTCGGAGATCATCGGGAACACGATGCCGCTGCGGCCGCTCTCGGTACCCGGCGTCGGCACCGAGTGACGAAGCGGCGGTATCGTGCGCGGTGCCACGAGCAGGTCGATCGAGCCGGCCTCGCTCATCGGCTCCCCGTTCATGCTGCTGCTGAGGTTGTCGATGTCGACGAGGACCGGCCCCCAGTTCTCGCCGCGCGTCTCGAGCCACGGGATGCCGGCCTGCACACCCTCGTCGATGATGAGGCGGCTGATCGTCTTACCCTCGCCCCATCGGTCGTCGGGCTCGTAGATCTCGATGAAGCCGCCCGCCTTCGCGATCGCCACCCCGGTGTTCACCGGCACGTTCGGATCGCCGATGGTCACGACGTCGAGCACGTTGGTCGGCTTGTCCTGGAACGACGCGCCGTTCTCCTGGAACGTCAGCAGATCGCGGTTGTAGTGCGCGGCGTAGATCGCAGGGTCCGCGCCCTCGACCACCATCGACGCGATGCCGAGGAACCGACGCATGAGCGGCGTGCCGCGCTGGAACCCGTAGCCGTCCTCGAGCGCGACGAGGTCCTCGCCCTGCGCGAACGCCTCCGTGCGATAGACGAACGGCAGCGCCTCGAACTTCGTGATGCTCGTGCGCAGCGTCGCGCTCTGATCGATGACGCAGTTGCGATCGTCGCCTTCGATCGTCGCGACATCACCGCCGTCGAAGATGTCGATGCGTAGCTCGTCGCCCTTGTCGGCCGCAACGCCGACGCGGAACGTACCGGCGAGATCGCAGGCATAGGTGCCCTCGGTGCCGGCGGGACACGTGCGACAGCCACCGCCGTCGTTGAGCGAGCAGTTGCTCGGCTCCTCCCAGCCTTCGTACGCCTCGTAGCCCGCGGGCGGCAGCTCGGGCATCACACGCGCGCAACGAGCGTCTCCCGTGCTGAGGTTCGTGACGCGCACGGTGTCGCCCGGCATGATCCCGGCGCGATACGTGATGTCGAAGCGCTCGTCCTGGTTGCCGTTGGGGATGAGCTGGTAGATGCGGTAGTCGCCGTTGCTCGTCGGCTCGCCGACGAGGGTCGGGCCCATCATGCGCAGCACCAGCGCCTCGACGACACCGCCCTGCTCGCTGCGCGACGAGAGGTCGACGAGACCACCGCCGCCGGAGATCGGCGCGGCTGCGACGACCTGCGGCTCGATGCCGGCGAGCACCGCCGACACGAGTCCGCCGAGGCTGGTGCCGCTCGCGAAGAAGACCGCGTCCTCGCCACCGATATCGATGGCGCCGTCGGCATCGAAGTCGCCGAGCTTCTCGGCCACGCCGTCGCCGTTGACATCGAGCATGTCGGTCGTGCCGAAGCTACGGATGAGCCGCACCAGTGTCATGTAGTCGAGCACCGTCTGCCGCAGGTTGTCGCGGGTGCGGAACATGTAGCCGGTGAAGAACTCGCCGCCGACGTCCAGATCGCCGTCGCCGTCCATGTCCTGCATGCGGTTCTCGGCGAGCGCATCGAACGCGGGGCCGATGCCGTACAGCTCGAGCAGGTTGCGCGCGGTGTCGACCGTGTCGGCCGGCAGGTCGACGCCGTGCAGCACCGCGTCGATGCTGCAGCCGGCAATGCCGAACTTCGCGTGCAGCGCGAGGCCGAGCTGCTCGAGCTTGTTCGACGTGTACCCGTGGGCGTAGAGCACGACCGGCGCGGGCTTGGTCGGGTCTTCTTTGTAGATCGCCTTCGGGATTGCGCACCAGAACTGCACCTCGTGACTGTCGATGCGATCGCGCAGCGACGCGGCGTGCAGATCGCTCGGCCACGCGCGTGCGTCGAGCGTGCCGGTGTCGACCAGATCGAGCAGCCGCGGCGCGCGGAACTTGCCCGACACGTGATAGGCATAAAAATCGTGGCTCACGAGGAGTTGGTCGACGTCGGAGATGCCGAAGTCGTCGAACGCGATCGCGGCGAATGGTCCGAGCACGTACTGGAGCTGCTCGCTCGGCAGGATGTACGGGTTCACCGGCGCCGGTGAATCGACGGCGATGTCGGTGCGATCCGCCATCTTGAACAGATGCGTCATCTCGTTCGGGAAGTCCTCGGCGACCCACGACAGCGGTCCCGAGCCGTAGAGACCATCGCGCAGCTCGACGAGATCGCGGCTCGCGGTCTGCGTCGTGTACGTCCACGCGAACGCGACGTCCTCGGGCTCGAGGTCGTACTCGGCGAGCGTCGGCATCGCCTGGCGGATGTCGTCGGTCTGGCTCGCGTGATTGACGTACTCGAACGGCGAGCGGACCGGCTCGCCGTCCTCGCCGACGAGTCGGTTGGTGAGCACCACCGCGTAGGTCGTGCCTTCGCGCAGCGGAATGATGGGCTTGAAGATCAGCGTGTCGGTCTCGAGCTCGTAGAACGAGACGAGGTCGCGGATCGGATCGAGCTCGGGGTTGCCGTCCTCGTTCGCGTAGACGTTCGCGTGATCGAGCACGCCGTCGAGGTCGAGATCCTCGCCGCGATCGAGCCGACCATTGCCATTGAGATCCTCCTCGTACGTCTCGAACGCGAGCGCGCGCGTGATCGTCTTCGGATCGTGCTCCCAGTATTGGTTCGGCGTGCGCAGCATGATCGGGAAGTTGCCTTCACCGAAGTCGAGCGGCACCGGCTTGCCGAACGTGGGCGACGACGGCGTGACGTCGATGAGGTACACCGCGTCATTCGCGAAATCGTAGTCCTTGCCGTCTTGGCGCCGGTAGTCGCGATGGCGCGCGTAGATTGCGTCGAGGTCGAGGCGCGCGTCGAAGCGCACCGTGATCGCCTGGTAGACGCCGAAGCCCGGCAGCTCGTCGATGCGCGTGCGCGCGGTGGTCTCGAGCTCGGTCGGCGCGATGAGGCTCGCGTTCACCCGCAGGCCGGTCGGCGAGGTCGGATCGGGACGCGTCGCCAGATCGTTCGGGAACGGGATCTCGGGCAGCGGTTTTCTGTCGAACTCGAACACCACCACCGGGCCGTCGCCCTCGGGCGTGAGCGCGAGGCCGGCGGGCGGCTCGGCGCACGCGGCGAGCGCGAACAACATGATGGACGCCGGAACGAGAGCGCGAGGCACGTCCAGAGTTATGCCCAAGAACCCGCGAGGTGAACAGGACCTGCCGCACGGGGTACGCTCGCGCGGTCGTGAATCGTCGCCTTCTCCATCGATCTGCCGCGGTGCTCGCCGCGCTCTTGCTCGGCCACACCGGTGTCGCGCGCGCCGACGAGGGCCAGTGGATGCCGCGGCAGATTCCCGAGCTCGACGGCGAGGCGTTGCGTCGCGCGGGACTCGAGCTGCCGCTGTCGGAGCTGCACGCGCTCGACGACCAGGGCAACGAGGTCGGAATTCTGTCTGCGATCGTGAACCTGTCGGGTTGCTCCGCGGGCTTCGTGTCGGCCGATGGGCTGGTGGCGACGAACCATCACTGCGCGTACGGGGCGATCCAGGCGGCGAGCTCGGTCGAGCACGACTACCTCGGCAACGGGTTCGTCGCGAAGGATCGTGCGGGCGAGATCGTCGCGAGGAACACGACGGTGCAGATCGTCGAGTCTGTGACCGACGTGACCACGCGCGTGCGCGAGCTCGCCGATGCGCAGACCGATCCGGCCGCGCGCGCGAAGGCGGTCGAGGACCTGAAAAAATCGCTGGTCGCCGAGTGCGAGAAGACGCCGGCGCGCAAGTGTCGGGTTGCGGATTTCTACGCGACATCCGAGGTGCAGCTGATTGCATCGGTCGAGCTCAAGGACGTGCGACTCGTGTACGCGCCGCCGTCGTCGGTCGGCAACTACGGCGGTGAGGTCGACAACTGGATGTGGCCGCGCCACACCGGCGACTTCGCGCTCTTGCGTGCGTATGTCGGGCCCGACGGCGAGCCCGCGGAGCACTCGCCGGCGAACGTGCCGTACCGGCCCAAGCGTCACCTCGCGGTCGGTGATGGCGTCGGGCCGGGGGATTTCGTCGCGGTGCTCGGGTTTCCCGGATCGACGCAGCGGTACCAGAGCGCCGACGAGGTCGAGCGCCACATCACGCAGGTGTATCCCGGGCGCATCGATCTGTACGGGGAGTGGATCGGGATCATGGAGGCCGCGGGCGCGCGTGACCCTGCGGTGAAGATCAAGGTCGCGGCGAAGGTGAAGTCGTTGAGCAACCGCTTCAAGAACGCGCAAGGCATGGTCGACGGGCTGCGGCGCAACGGCACGGTGGCGCGGCGCAAGGCCGAGGACGAAGCGCTGCGAGCATGGGCGGCTGCGCATCCGGAGGGTGATGCTGTCGCGACGCTCGACGCGCTCGCGGCGATCGCTGCGGATCGCGAGGCCGAGTTCGATCGCGAGTTCTTGATCGACAGCTCGATGCGTGGGGCGAACATGCTCGGTGTCGCGATCGATGTGGTGAGGCGCGCGCACGAGCGCGGTAAGCCGGACCTCGAGCGTGTCGTCGAGTACATGGATCGATCCGCGGCCGAGCTGTGGTCGACGCAGACCCGACGGATCCGGGATTTCGATGCGGACGTGGATCGGGCGCTGCTCGCGAGCTTGCTGCGGCGCATCGAGGCACTGCCGGCGGGGCGGCGGTTCGTCAGTGGTGACGCCAATGCGCTCGTGCGCACGAAGCTGAGCGACGAGGTGTTCGCGAAATCGTTGTGGGATGCGGACTGGGCGACGATCGAGCGTAGTGGCGATCCGCTGATCGTCCTCGCGCGCAAGCTCGTGCCGGTGCTCGACGAGCACGAGGCGCGCGTGCGCGCACGCGACGGTGTGATCCTCGGCGTCGGTCCGAAGTACTTCGCGATGCTCGGCGAGGTGCGCGAGGGGCCGGTGTATCCGGACGCGAACTCGACCCTGCGTTTGAGCTGGGGCACGGTCGGCGGCTACGCGCCGCGCGAGGGCTTGCAGGCGACGCCGCAGACCACGGTGACCGGCATGGTCGACAAGCACACCGGCACCGAGCCGTTCGATGTGCCCGCACGCGTGCGCGAGGCGGCGGTGAAATCGCGAGTGAGTCGGTTCGTCGATGCGAAGCTCGGCGACGTGCCGACCGCGTTTCTCGCGAACTGCGACACGACCGGCGGCAACTCGGGCAGCCCGGTGATCGACGGCAAGGGCCGGTGGATCGGGCTGAACTTCGATCGCGTGTGGGAGAACGTCGCGGGGGATTTCGGGTACAGCGTCGAGCGGTCGCGCAACATCGTGGTGGATGTACGGTATCTGCTGTGGCAGCTCGACGAGGTCGAGCATGCGCAGTGGATCTTGGATGAGCTCGGCGTGGGGGCGAAGGTCGCGAGCGCGGATGCGACGGCGACGGTCGCTCCGAAAAGCAGCGAAAGCGGCGACGTCGGCGTGCCGCTGCGGCCATCGCAGGCGCCGCGACCCGCAGGCGTCACTGCCGGATGCAGCTGCGACGTCGGAGCGAACGGGTCGCCGACGATGCTGCTCATGCTGCTCGGCTGGGTTCTGCGTCGGCGACGCCCGAGGTGAGTGAGTCGACGGTCCGGCCGCCTCACTCGCCGTTCACGACTCCGCTTCGAGCACCTTGAGGTACACCTCGTCGAGCGCGACCTCGCAGTCGATCGCCTCGAGCCGCACGACCCCTTCCGCGATCGTCTCTTCCATCATCCACCGTCCCGCGTCCGCGCGGCTGTACACCTCGACGCGGCGCGCGACCTGCGAAACGAGGACGACCTGGCGGATGCTCTCGACCGAGCGATATCCCGCGAACTTGTCGCCGCGATCGAAGCGCTCGGTTCCTTCCGAGAGCACCTCGACGACCAGCGTTGGGTTGAGCAGGACGTCTCGCTCGCCGTCGCGAAAGCGGGGCTCGGCACAAACGACGGTGATGTCCGGATACACGATACCCGGCTTGGCGGGGATGAAGACGCGCAGATCGGAGGGAAGAACGTCGCAAGGACGAGCGCGAAGCCGATCGCGGAGCTCGGCGACGACGTTGGCCACGATCTTGTTGTGCGCGAACGAAGCCCCCGCCATCGCGAACACCTCGCCGCCCCAGAGCTCGTGCTTCGTCTCGGCCACGCGCTCGGCCGCGAGATAGGTGTCGATACCGACCGCCGCGCGCGACGCTGGATCAGCGGGGCTCACGCGCCGATCGTAGCACGTCAGTCGGCTTCCACGCCCCGCCCGCACCACCGCCTCTGCATCGCAACCACACACACTCCCCGCGAACGCGAGATCCACCTCGATCTCGTCGTCGCTCACGCGCGTCGTGACCTCGGCGTTCATGTCGATCGAGCAGCTTTCCTCGTTGAGCAGGTGCCGTGCCAGCAGCGGTGCGCGCAAATGACAGGGCAACGAGGGCGAGGGTGTCGCGTTCTGCGACGGCACCTCGCCCGCACCGTCGTGGGTATCCGCAGCACATCACCACGGCCGATACCCCGTCTGCGACGCAGGCGTTAGCATGCTCACCATGCGATCTGGCTTTCTTCGACATGGAATCTGGCTGACGACGTTCGCCTGGGCATGCGGTGGCGACGATGTGAGCGCGACGTCGGCCGACTCGACCGGCGAGAGCACGAGCACCGATCCCAGCACGTCGACGACGATGCTCGCGGACACCTCGACCTCTGCCGACGTGTCGTCCACCAGCGAAGGCGAGACCACGACCCCTGCCGACACCAGCAGCTCCGAAGGCGAGTCATCGAGCAGCGGTGAGCCGAACGAGCCGCCGGTCGCCGTCGACGATCTCTACGTGATGGTGATGAACGACGGCGGCCTCGATCTCGCCGCCCGTGTCGGCGTGCTCGCGAACGACAGCGATCCCGAAGGCGACCCGATCACGGTCACCGACTTCGACGCGATAACGCTGCGCGGCGGCACCGTCGACGTCGCCGACGACGGCGCGCTGGTGTTTACGCCCGCCGTCGGCGTGTGGGGCGAGGACGGCTTCGACTACACGATCGACGACGACAACGGTGGCAGCGCGACCGCCCATGTGCGGCTGATGATCGCCCCGACGACGATCTCGCTCGGCGAGGTCACGGCCGGCAACGGCGGCTTCATGATCGAAGGCATCGACGACGGCACCGACGACGACGCGGGATGGTCCGTCGCCGGCGGCGGTGACATCGACGGCGACGGACGTGCAGACGTGATCGTCGGCGCGCCGAGCTCGGACATCGACGGCGCGAACGAAGGCCGGGCCTTCGTCGTGTTCGGCAAGACCGACGGCGACACCGTCGCGCTCGCCGACGTGCTGCTCGGTGACGGCGGCTTCGCGATCGACGGCGCCGCGGCGGGTGACGAGGCCGGCACCGCCGTCGCGCACGCGGGCGATGTCAACGGCGACGGTCTCGCTGACGTGATCGTCGGGGCGCCCGGTGCCGACGCGATCGTCGACGACGAGGGCCGTGTGTTCGTCGTGTTCGGCAAGACCGATGGCGACGTCGTCGCGCTCGCGACGCTCGAGGCCGACGGCAACGGCTTCGCGATCGAAGGCATCGGCACCGGTGATCTCGCGGGCGGATCCGTCGCCGGTGGCGTCGACGTCAACGGCGACGGCCTCGACGACGTGATCGTCGGTGCACGACTCGCGGACGTCGGCGGCATCGTCAATGCGGGCCGCGTGTGGGTCGTGCACGGCAAGAGCGACACCGCACCGGTGTTGCTCGGCGATCTCGACGGCGGGCCCGGCGGGTTCGTGATCGACGGCATCGCGAGCGAGGACCAGAGCGGCGAGTCGGTCGCGGGTGCCGGCGACGTCGATGGCGACGGCCGCGAAGACATCGTCGTCGGTGTGCCGCTCGCAAATCCGAACGGCGGCAACTCGGGTCGCGCGTACGTCGTGCACGGGCGCGCCGAAACGACACCCGTCGATCTCACCGACGTGCTCGCGGGCACCGGCGGCTTCGCGATCGCCGGCATCGCGGCGCTCGATCAGACCGGCGATGCGGTCGGCGGTGGCGGCGACATCGACGGCGACGGACTGTGCGACGTCGTCGTCGGTGCGTACGGTGCGGACGTCGACGACGTCGATCTCACCGGTCGGAGCTTCGTCGTGCACGGCAAGGCCGACGGCGCGACTGTCCAGCTGTCCGATGTCGTGCTCGGCAACGGCGGCTTCGCCCTCGACGGCGAGATCGAAGGCGATCTGTCCGGGTGGGCCGTCGCGGGCGGTGGTGACCTCGACGGTGACGGCCTCGCCGAGGCGCTCATCGGTGCACAGAGCGGCGACTTCGTCGACACACTCGCCGGTCGCTCGTACGTCGCATACGGGCGCACGGCGACGCTCGCGGTGCCGCTGGGCGACATCGCGGCCGGCATGGGCGGCTTCGCGATCGACGGCGAGATGGGTGGCGACGTGTCGGGCTGGGCGATCGCGAACGCCGGCGACGTATCGGCCGATGGCTTCGCGGATCTCGTGATCGGTGCGTACCGAGCACCCGGCGGCGATCGAACCGGCCGCGCGTACGTCGTGTTCGGCGGCGACTTCGATGCGAGCGTCGGTCTCGCGGGCACGCCAGCGGCCGACGATCTGCTCGCCACCGAGGGCGACGAGACGATCGTCGGTGGCGACGGCGACGACACGCTGCAATCGATCGGCGGCTTCGACATCCTCTACGGTGGCCCCGGCGACGACAGCATCGTGCTCGGCGGACCGAACCTGTTCCGCATCGATGGTGGCCTCGGCGAGGACACGATCGTGCTCGAGGGTGACGGCATCGTGCTCGACCTGACGGCGTACTACGAGACTGCGGTCGTCGGCATCGAGGTCATCGATCTCGGCGGCAGTGGCGACAACTCGATGTTCCTCGAGGCTCGCGATCTGCGTTCGCTGTCGAAGACGTCGAACACGCTGCTCGTCGTCGGCGACGACGGCGATCAGATCGTCGCCGATCTCGGACCGACCTACGCCGAGGCCCCCGATCAAGACGGCGTGACGGTGTGGACCGACGGCATCACGACGCTCGTCGTGCTCGACGGCGTCGAGCCGTTCGTCACGCTCTGACTCACTTCAGCGCGGCATCGAGCCGCTCGCAGATCGTGCGCAGCACGGCGACCCGTGTGTAGCGCTTGTCGTTGGCCTCGATGAGATCCCACGGCGCAACGTCGGTGCTGGTGCGATCGACCATGTCGACGACCGCGCGCTCGTACTGCTCCCACTTCTCGCGGTTGCGCCAGTCGTCGGGTCCGATCTTGTGGCGCTTGTGCGCGGCACTCTGGCGCTCCTCGAAGCGGCGAAGCTGCTCCTCCATGTCGATCTGCAGCCACAGCTTCACGACGATGGCGCCGTGCTCGGCCAGCTGCTCTTCGAAATCGTTGATCTCGGAGTAGGCGCGCATCCAGTCGGCGGTGGTGCAGTAGCCCTCGACGCGCTCGACCAGCACGCGGCCGTACCATGATCGATCGAACACGACGAGCTCGCCTCGCCGCGGAAGGTGCCGCCAGAATCGCCACATGTACGGACGAGCGCGCTCCTCCTCCGTCGGCGCTGCGATCGGGACCACGCCGACACGCCGCGGATCGAGCGGCGCCGTCACGCGGCGAATCGCGCCGCCTTTGCCCGCCGCATCCACGCCCTCGAACACCACCACGAGCGATCGACTGCGGAACTTCGCGCGACGCAGCGTCTTCGCGAAGTGGCCCTGCCAGTGCTCGAGCTCGCGATCGTAGTCGTCCTCGGCGATCGTCCGGCCGAGATCGAGCGCGCGTAACGGATTGTTGCGGTCGAGCGCCACGACCGGATGCAGGTTGGTCTCGGCAGGCGCCGGCGCCACGTCGTCGTTGCGCAGCGCATCGAGTAGCGCGCGACCGACCATCAAGCCGCGATAGCGCTCGTCCTTGCCGGGCACCACGACCCACGGCGCAAAATCAGTGCTGCTCTCGCGGATCGCTCGCGCCGCGGCGGCAACGATGCGGTCGTAGCGACCGAGATTCTTCCAGTCGCGCGCTGTGACGCGCCACCGCGTCAGTTTGTGCTTCTCGAGCTCGCCCAAGCGTTTGCGCTGCTGCTTTTTCGTGATGTGAAACCACAGCTTGAGCACCACGACGTCTTCGTTCGCCAGCATCCTCTCGAAGCGCGACGCGCGTTCGACCTCGCGATCGAACGCCGCCGCATCGATCTCACCGCGCGTGAACGCATCGAGTGGTGCGTCGTACCAGGTGTCGAAGTAGATGCCGACCTCGCCGCGCGGCGGAAGCACCCGCCAATACCGCCACAGGTGCGGCCGCTCGCGCTCCTCGTCGGTCGGCGCATCGAACGCGAACGTGTGCACGCGCCGCGGATCGAGCCACGTATTGATGAGCTGGATGGTCTCGCCCTTGCCTGCCGCATCGACGCCGGCAATCACGACGAGCACCGTCTGCTTGCCGCGCGCGCGGAGCTCGAGCTGGGCGGCAAGGAGTTGCTCGCGCAGCTCGGCCTCGGCCGTCTCGTACTCGTCCTTGCTGATGTGATGGTCGACTTCGGCAGACTCGAACATGCGGTCGCGGACTGTAGCAGGCTTGGCTCCTACGGGATCAGGTCCCGACTTTGCCGTCGCGGAGTCGCTTGACCAACATGCGGATCACGCCCTCGGCGATCTCCGCCTGCTCGTAGAGAATCTCGTAGAATTCCTCGCTCGTGACCGCGAGAACCTCCGTCTCACCGACCGCCGTGACGGTCGCCGTGCGCGGACCGGCGTCGAGCACCGAGAGCTCGCCGAACGCCTCGCCGGGCCCGAGGGTCGTCGTGACTCCACCCTCGCGCATCACCTCCACGCTGCCGCTCATCACGAGATAGAGCTCGTCACCGATCTCGCCCTCGACGACGATGCGCTCGCCCCCGGCGAAGCTGCGCTCCTGGGCGAGTCGCGCGAGCGAGGACAGATCCTCGGCAGCGACGGTGCTAAACAGCGGAGTGCCCTTGAGCATCAGGATCTTCTCGAGCGTCGAGTACATCGGCGGCCTCGTGGTCGTGGTTTCGAGCAACGCGCGAGCGAGCCGCGCGACGACAGGATCGGGATCGGATGCGGCGAGTTCCGGGACCAGCTGGCCCAGCGCGGCCAGGGTGCGCAGCGCCGTTTCGCGGACCAATGGATCGACGTGGCCGACCGACGACACCGCTGCCTCGGCCGCTTCGGCCGCGCCGGCGCGCTGCAGCGCATCGATCGCGATCGCGACGACGAACGGATTGCTGTGTCGGCACTGCTCGAGCAAGAACGCTTCGGCACTGCCGACCACCGGTCGCAGCTCGCCCGCACGCTCGATCTTCTCGACGTCGCGCACTTCGTCGAAAAACGGCAGCACCAGCGGACGCAGCGGCGGCTCGCAGATCGTGTCGAGGACCTCGAGCGCCGCCGCTCGACCACCCTGGCGATCGATCGCGTTGCGCACGAGCTTGAGGCCCGAGCGATCGTAGCGGAGCTCGAGCACTCGCAGCACACGGCGATACGCGCGCTGACGGCGGAAGTCGAACTCCTCGTGCAGCAGCGTCGTGTCGTAGCGATCACGCATCTTCTGCCACGCGGCCATGTTGCGGTACGCCTGCTTGATCTCGAAGCGCACCATAGCGAGCACCTGGTGCCGGGACTCGCGGATGCCACCGATGCGCGCACGCACGCTCGACATCGCCGCGAGCACGCGCAGGCGGATGTGACCGTCGGGCACCTGCGTCTGCAGGCGCAGCGTCGCGTACGTCGTGGGCGACGGGATCTCGCGGAGGATCCGTGGCAACACGAGGCGGATCGAGCGCGTCACCGACGGGCTCGCGAGCAGGCTCGCGAGCGGACCGACCGCGGGCTCGCCGATTGCGACGAGTGCTGCCGCGGCACGACCGCGGGTCGCCGGCCGATGCAGCGCGTCGACCAACACCGGCACGAGACGAACGTCCGCGACCTGCTGTGCAGCACGAAGCGCGGCACGGCGCACCTCGGGGATCGGATCGCCGAGCAGCGCGCGCACCGGGCGATAGGCCGCGCCGCCGAGCTCACGCAGCACGCGCGTCGCTTCGATGCGTGCATCGGGCTCGACCGACGCGAGCAGCTCCGCGAGCTTGCGACCGCCTTCGATCGCTCCCTCGACGCCCGCATGCGCGAGCAATCCACCGAGCACCGCGACACGAACCTCTTGCGCAGGGTCTTCGGCATGCGCGAGCAGGTGCTCGAGTGCGTCGTCACCGAGCAGCGCCGCGGTCGCTTGCACGGCCGCCGCGCGTACCATCGGATCGGGATCGTCGAGGGCGCGCACCGCAATGTGCGGGTCGGCGCGCGGCACTGCGGCGAGTCGACGCAGCGCCGCAGCCCGCACGGTCGCGATCGGCGAGGTCGCCAGTCGCTGGAGCACTGCACCGAACGCGGGGCTCTGCTCGCCCTCGAGCTGCTCGAGCGCGATGAGGATCGCCGCGGGCCGACCGCGCTCGAGCACGTCGAGCAAACCGCGAGTCGCCCGCGCATCGAACACGAAATCTCCGGCCTGCGCTGATCCCCGGGCGCCGATCACCTCCTCGAGCGCCGCGACGTAGCGCGCGCGCACGCGCGGGATCACGAGCAGCCAACCTGCGATCAGGGTCCCGGTCACGATCGACAAGAACTGCACCTCGACACGCGACGCGAGCAGCACGAGCACGACGCCGCCGAAGCCGTACGCGACCGGCTTCACGACCGCGTCGAGGAACGCGCGCGTGCGCGCCTTCACCTCCGCACGGAACGGCCCGTACAGCGCCTGCAGGCTCGTGTCGTGCACGGTGAACTGGAGGCCGTTGTCGGCGAACTTCATCGCGGTTGCGACCGCGAGCACGGGCATGATGGGGAGCAGCATCGCCCCGACACCGAACACGACGGGCATGACCGCGAGCCCGAGCCCGACACCGAACCGGGCGAGCAGCCGCGGTGTCACGAACACCTGGAAGACGAATGCGATCGCGCCGGTGCCGGCGTAGAACAGCGAGAAGAAGCGCGCGAGCTCGTCCTCGCGGAACGTCGCGCGCGCGATCGCCTTGAACTGATAGTCGCCGATCGTGAGCGCCGCGAACGCGAGCAGGATCATCAGCGACAGCACCTGCACGTACTTGTCGCCGGCGATGCGGGCCGGTGGACCCTGACGTTGCCGGCTCGGCGTCGCATCGACGCGTGGGAAACGAGCGAGCCGCCAGGCGAAGAGCGCGATGACGCCCATGAGGCCGACGAGCACGAGGATCAACTGCGGCGTGCCGATGAGGCGCACGACCGCAACGGACACGACGCCGATCACCACGACCCCGAGCACACGCGCCGAGCCGATCGTCGGGAACAGCCGACGGGCCGCGCGGGCATCGTGCAGATCGTTCGCGAATGTCCAGAACTGGATGATGAGCAGGTTCGCGACCACCTCCGACCAGACGTAGAACGTCGGATAGATCCACGGCACGTCGAGCCGCACGAGCACGAACGTCGCGAGGTACGTCACTGCGCCGACCACCGTCGACACGACGACGAGCTTGCCGCGCGGCACTCGATCGGCGAACCGCGAGTACAGCACCACGGTCAGAGCCGACGCGACACCGTAGAGCACGAACATCCACGGCAACGCCGTGAGCGGATAGCGGCTGAGAAACAGCGTGTCGCGAACCGTGCGACCGAGGATGAACACCGCCGATGCGACGAGCAGGTACGCGAACAGCAGCGCGGTGCGCTGGCCCTCGCCGCTGCGTATGCCGAACTTCGCGAGCAGGCTGCCGAGCAGCGCGACACGGTCGCGCTCGAGCTTCGTGGCGGTGTGCGACGAGTCGCTGCTGCGGCCGGCGGTGCTCACCCGCTCGTGCTCGTGTCGGTGCTGCCGTCGCTGCTGGACTCGTCCACCGACGCGACGCGACAAAAGCCGAGCTCGCAGGTCGCGTCCGCGTTGCAGCAGCTTGCGGCGTCGAGGCACCACCGCGTCGGATCGTCGGGCTCGACACACGTCGAGCTGCACGCGTACGCGCCGACACCGACGGTCGCACCGCCGGCGTTCGGCGCGACGCAGAACACGTCTGCCGGGCACGGCGTGTCTGCGGCGCACGCATCACCGACGGCGTCGCTCGTCGTACTCGTGCTGCTCTCGGGATCCACCGCCGTGGTCTCGGTGGTGTCCGGATCCGTCGTGCTCGCTGGCGGAGCGGGCGGCTCGCGTACGACCCCGGTGAATCCGTCGCTGCCGCAGGCGACGACGAGTGATGCGAACGCGAGCTGTCCTGTGACCCGCGCGCGCATCACATGACGAGTCCGCCGTCGACGTCGATCGTCCGGCCGTTGAAGTAGTCGCACTCGATCACGAACTTCGCCGCGATCCACAGATCTTCCGGCAGGCCGATCCGGCCGACGGGGATCGCCGCGACGAGCGCATCGCGAGCCTTTTGGTTCATGCCCTGCGTCATCGGCGTCTCGACCATGCCCGGGGCGATCGCGCCGACGCGGATCCCGTACTTCGCGAACTCGCGCGACCACGTGACGGTGTTCGCGGCGATCGCCGCCTTGCTCGCGACATAGTTCGACTGGCCGCGGTTGCCGTGGCGCGCGACGCTCGACATGTTGACGATGACGCCGGGCTTGGTCTTGTGAGTCGCGAGCGTGTACGCGAACTCGCGCACCATGAAGAACGCGCCCGTCAGGTTGACGTCGAGCACCGCGTTCCATGCCTTGGTGTCGAACTTGGTGATCTCGCCGGTCTCGCGGTTCTCGCGGAGCACGAGGCCGTCGCGGATGATGCCAGCGTTGTTGATGAGCCCGTTGAGCCCACCCATCTGCTCGTGGGCCCAACCGACGAGTGCCTCGCACTGCGCCTCGACGCCCACGTTGCACACACGGCGATGGATCCCCGCGGGCAGCGCCGCGAGCCCATCTTCATCGACGTCGGCGGCGACGACCTGCGCGCCCGCTTCGACGAGACGGGTAGCGAAGTGAGCACCCATTCCGCGGGCGGCTCCCGTGACGATGACCTTCAGTTCCGACAGCTGCATGTTGGCTCCAACCACTTGGACGGTGGCGCGGGCGGATGATACCCCCCAAACGGCGCGACGGTGGTACCGGGCGCCGGCGCGGGCGCTACACTCGCTGTCGTGAGCCCATCCGCGACGGGAGCGGCGACGGAACCCGCGTCCGATCCCACGCGAGCATTTCGCGAGCGCGCGCGGCTCGAGGCCGATCGCTACGGGCCCGACCCTTGGATCTTCGTCCGCGAGCTGTTGCAGAACTCGCGTGATGCGGGCGCGACGAGCGTACAGCTGGTCGTCGAGAGCGATGGTGAGATCGAGCGCGTCACCTGCGTCGACGACGGCGACGGCATGTCGTTCGAGCACGCGCGCCGCTACCTGTTCTCGCTGTACGCATCGAGCAAAGAAGGCGCGAAGAACCAGGCCGGTCGGTTCGGCGTCGGGTTCTGGTCGGTACTGCGCTTCGATCCGTCGTCGATCGTGATTCGCTCGTACCCGCGCGGCGGCGCCCCGTGGGGCCTGCGGCTCGCCGGCAGCCTCGCAAACGCGGCGCACGCCGAGCCGGCCCCGTCGCCCGGCACGGTGGTGATGCTCGAGCGCCCGCGCGGTGATGGTCGGCTCGAGCACCGCGTGTTCGATGCGGTGTGGCAGAGCGGTCGCTACCTGCATCATCGCGACGATCTCGATCGGCCGGTAACGATCACGGTGAACGGTCGCGTCGCGAACGCGCAGTTCGCCCTCGGCGCGCCGAGCACTTCGTTCCGCAAGCGCGACCTGCGAGGTGTCGTCGGGCTCGGTCCGTCGCCGCGCGTCGAGCTGTTCTGTCGCGGGCTGCGCGTGCGTGCCGCGGCGAGCCTCGAAGATCTCGTCGCGCCTGCGGGTCGACACACGTCGCGCATGCGCGTGCTGTTCCCCGAGCTGCCCGGCGGTCTCGCGCCGCAGGCGTTGCTCGAGAGCGAGAGCCTCGAGCTGCTGCTGTCGCGATCCGACGCGCGCGACAACCGAGCGCTGCAGAAGCTCGTGCGTCTCGCCCAGCGCGAGCTCGAGCGACTCGTCGAACGCCAGCTGGCGCACGCACGACCGCGGGCGTGGTTCGTGCGGATCTTCGATGCGATCCGCGGTGCGCTCGGTCGCTCGGTGCTCGTGCGATCGCTGGTCGGCGCGACGATCGGCGGCGCGCTCGCGCTCGGGGTCTCGCATCTTCTATGGGGGTTACCGTGGGAGTCCGCGCCAGCGCCCGCCGAGGTCGTCGCCGTGCCGGGCACCACCCCGACCGAGCTCGCGGTCGGTGGCGCACCGTCGGTCTCACGCACGTATCGCGATCTCGGCGCGCGCTACCGCGGGCCGAAGGTCGACGTACTCACGCCCGCGTCGGCCGAGCCGATCGCGCTCGTGTACGAGCCCGCGGACCTGCGCCTGTATCTCACGGCGCTCGCGTTCTCCGAGCTGACGACCGATGGCTCGCCGATCCACGAAGCCGAGCCGACGAGCGTCGGGGCGTACACCGGGACGTTCTGCGGCGAGGGCTGCGTGCACATCTCGCTGCCGTTCGAGTCCGGTGGCGAGCCCGCGCGCATCCCACTGCCGACGGGACATCGCATCGTCGAAGACAGCGTCACCATCGACCGGCGTGCGCTCACGCTCCAAGTCGCGTTCGACGGCATGCCGTTGGTGGCGGCCGACGCTCCGCTGCGCGGCGTGCTGCGCTATCGCACCGCGCCTGCACCGGACCCGGGCCACCGCCACGCGACGCCGCAGCCGGTCGCACTACCTGCGGACTTCGCCCGGCTCGCGACGCGACTGCGCGCACTGCCGATCGACGAGCGCATTGCGCTCTCGATCGCGCACGTGCGTCGCGCGGTTCGCTACGATCACAGCGAAGAGGTCGCGGCCGAGCACGCCGAGGCGGCCGGACGCGGCGGCGGCTTCATCACGCGCACGCTCGAGATCGGGGCCGGTGATTGCGATGTCCAGAACGCGCTGCTCACCGCGCTGCTGCAGGCCGCGGACGTGCGCGCGAAGATGGCGGTCGGCTTCATCGGCAACCGTGGCCGGACGATGCCGTGGCTGCACGCGTGGGTCGAGTATCTCGGCGAGGACGGGACCTGGCGAGTCGCCGATGCGAGCGATCGCATCGCGAGCGATCCGACCGCGTTCGTGGTCGCGAGCGATCCGACCGCGTTCGTCGTCGCCAGCGCCGAAGGCGGATCACGGATCGCCGACGACGGTGGTGCGGACGATGGCGGCGTCGCGAACGATCCCGTCGGTGACGACGACGGCGGTGCGGCGGGGGTGGCCACGTCATCGGCCGAGCCCGCGGCGACCGGTGGCGCACCCGAGCCGGACGTCGCGCCGGCGGTCGCGGTCGCGCCTGTGCCGGCCACGCCGACACCGCCGGTCGTTGCACCTGCAGCACCTGCCGCGACGACGAGCGAGAGTGGATTCGTCGCGCGCGTCGCCGCCTTCGATCACCGCTTTCCGTGGCTGCTGCGGGCGATCCCTGCGCTGCTGCTCGCGTTCGCGGCGTGGCTCGTGTTCGGCGGACGCATGCGTCGCGCGACGACGCTCGACGACAGCGCGGATCTGTCGCGCCTGCTGCAGGGTGTGCTGCAGCAACCGGGCGCGTTCGGCCACGTCTCGGCGCTGTTCCATCGCCCACTCGTGCCGCTGTCCGACGGTCGTGCGATCTCGCTGCATCGCGCACGCGAGCTCGCGGCGACCGGCAGGCTGTATCGCACGCGCACGCGGGCCGCCCTCGCTGCGCGCGCGATCCGTTCGGGCGCCGCGGTGCTCGACGACTGCACGCCCGAGGGTGCGACGGTCGCCGATGCGCTCGGTGCCGTCGACGTCGACCGGTGGAGCGCGATGCTCGAGCGCTCGACGACCGATCGCACGCTCGCTGCCGTGAACGCGGCGCTGCGCGAGCGCGGTGAAGACTGGTGCATTCGCGTCGCGCCCGAGGTGGCTGGCGGCATGGCGGTGCTCGACCTCGCACCGCTCGGCGCGCGACTGCCGGGCGTGCCGGCGACTCGGCTGGTGCTGTTCGATGCGAACGATGCGGTGCTCGTGCGCGCGGTCGAGCTCGCGCGGCAATCACCGCGCGCCGCGGTGCTGCTCGCGCTCGATCATGTCGCCGGCCGGCTCGGCATCGCCGAGGATCGACGCGGGCACCTGCTCGCCGGCGCCGCTCGCTCGGCGGTGCTCGAGACGTTCGGACGATGAGCGACGATCGCAACGGCAGCATCGACATCGGTGGCCTGCTCACCATCGACGTCGCCTCCGAGCTGCGGAAGCTGTCGCAGGCGCAGCTCCAGGGTCCGTGGCAGATCCCCGCGGAGCTCGTGCGTCGAGCGCTGCGCTGTGGCGCGACGGAGATCGAGGTCGAGCTCGGACGTCAACGCGCGCGCACGGTCGACGACTCGTACGGCGTCGGCATCGAGCTGCTGATGTGGACCGGCGTGTTGCTCGATGCACGGCGACCGAATGCCGAGCGGCATCAGGCACTGACGACGCTCGAGGCCCAAGGCGAGCTCGCGTTGCTCGCCGCTGCTGGCCTGCCACCACGGAGCCTGCGAGTGCGCTCGCGCGCCGGCGGATTCGTACACACGCTCGACTTCGACGGCAAGACCGTGCAGATCGCGACCGCGAACGAGCCGGGCCCGAATCGACTCGAGGTGCAGATCGAGGGCGCGGGCATCGAGCGCCGCGCCGCACACGACTGGCTTGCCGACGCTGCTCGCTTCGCGACCGCGACGATCCGCATCGACGGCGATCCGGTCGCGCCGGGCTTCGCGGGTGCGTTCGCCCAGTGTTCGCTGCGTGCACCACTGCGCGGACGGATCTCGGTTCCGGCGCACGGCGAGACTGCGCACGGCTGGTTGCTCGAGCACGGCATCGTCACCGGGCACGTCGCGATCCCGGACGCGCCGTGCTTCGAGGCGGCGGTCGAGTTCGGTGAAGGCGTGCAAGAAGTCGGCGCCGCGCGGCTACGCGACGCGCTGCAGGCCGAGCTGCCAAACCTCATCGATCAGGGCGTCGCGCTGATGCTCCGCGTCGGTGCGCAGGCACAGAGTCTCGGCGAGCCCGGCCGCGCCCGCATCGCGCGGTTGCTGCTGCAGGCCGCGCGCAAGCAGCTCCGCGTCGCCGAGGTGATGCGTGTCGAGGTGTTCCGCGCCGTCGACGATCACGGCGAGAGGCTCGTCGATCTGACGCGACTCCAAGCTGCGATCGTCGCCGATGCCTCCGGTGCGCGCACGCTGCAGGCGCTCTACCCGTCGCAACGTGCCGACGCGTTCGCGCTCGGCGATGTGCTCGTCCTCGTCGCCGACGAGGTCGAACGCAGTCTGCTCACCGAGCTACTGCAGGTGCGCATGCGAGCCCCCGAGGCGCGCGATACCAAGGGTGGCTGGGGCGTCGCAGTGCATCTCGTGCGCGAGTCGATCGGGCGCGGCGTCGGCTGGGCAATCGATCGCATCCGGCACCCACGGGCGCCGGCGCTGGTCGACGACGACATGCTCGACGATCGCGAGCGGACGCTCATCGATACGCTGCGCGTGCACCTCGCCCAGGATCCGCACCGCACGATCGAGTCGGTCGCGATGTGTGCCGGCGCGGGGCCGATACGCCGCGGTCGTGGTCGTCCCGTGCTGCTCCTGCCGCGCCGCAACCCGACCGTCGCAGCGTGTGCCGCGGCCGTCGCGAGCGACGCGAGCTGGGCCTATCCCGCGTATCTCGCGTTGCTCGATCGATTCGGGCAGCCGCCAGAGGCGCTGCGCCGCGCGTTCTTGCAGGACGCGCAGCGACCCGAGGTACGACGTGCCGCGGTACCCACTCGCGATCGGAACAGTTGACGGCCTCGGCGCGCGCGGGCGAGGCTGCAAGCAGTCGATGCACGCCCCGCGATCACTGCTCCACACGCTCGTCGTCACGGCGATCGCGGCCGCCCTCGCATGCAGTCGCAAGGACGCGCCGGCCGACGCGACACCGACGCCGACGCCGACGCCCACACCGCGGCCCACTCCCATAGCGAAGGCACCCGAGCAGGCCGACCACCCGCCGATCGACGCGAAGCACGATCCTGCGGCGATGGGCGCGGGCCCCGAAGCGATGGCCGCGATCGAGACCGAGGGCACGATGGAAGCATCGTTCAACGGCACCGTGACGAGGCTCGACTTTCTGCCGACCGGCTCGAATGTCGCGATCGTGAAAGCCGACAAGAAGGTCGCGCGCGTGAAGATCGGTGGTGCTCCGACCGACGGCGGCCTGCCGCTGCTCGAGCTGTCGCTCGACGGCGTGCGCCTCGACGAGCTCACGCTGCCCGCCAAGCTGGAGATCGCATCCGGCGACACCGACCCGCTGGTGCGCGTCATCTACTCGGTGACCGGGCGGAAGATCTGGGAGTCGATCCCGGGCGGCACGGTGACGATCGAGTCGTACTCGGGTGCGCGCGTGAAGGGCTCGTTCGCGGCGAAGCTGCAGCCGCGCTCGGCTGCCTTCGGTCCGTCGATCGAGCTCACCGGCGGCAAGTTCGACGTGGTGCTGCGGCTCAACGGCGCGAAGCCGGGTCCCTGATCCACCGCGACTCGGAGGCGACCGAGCATGGCCGAATCCCCGAACGCCTTCGGCATCCTCGCGACACTGCTCGTGCTCGCCGTCGCGCCGACGTTCGGCATGATGATCGGCGGCGGCTGGACGGCTGCATTCGCTTTCGTCGCGACGGCCGCGATCGTCACCACGCGGGCGCTGTCGAAGCATGCGAGAGCATCGGTGGATCGCGAGGCGATCCCCGGCGGGCTCACTGCGACGCAGGCGATCGGCATGCTGTCGGCGCTGCGCGGACAACCGCTCGCGAGCTCGATCCACGGCAAGGTCGAGGATCTCGCGAAGCTCGCCGAGACCGATCCGGTGACCGCACACGCGCGGGTGTCCGAGCTGCTCGTGGAGGCGCCGCGCAACGTTCCGGCGCTCGTGCTGTGCGCACGACTCGGGTTCGAGCTGGCGCACGGCGATGCACCCGCGCGATGGGCGGCGGCGCTGCGCGCTGCGCTGGACAGCGGTCTCAATCGTGTCGCGGCATCCACGTTCGTGGCGCATCGTGAGCACCGCGATGCGCTGGATCTGACGCCCGCACATCGCAGCGCGCTCGCCCACGCGTTGCTCGCGAACGGTCAGGCGGACGACTCGAGGTGGGCGCGCCCCGGTGCCGCGACGCGCACGACATAGCGTGCTAGAGAACACTCAGCGTGGAAGCGACGTGCAACATCGAGGCAGCCGGGCAGCGGCAGCGCCGCGTGTTCGGACAGCTGATGCTCGCGATCGGAGCCGCGATCGCTGTCTGGTTCGTGCTCGCCCACGTCGATCGCGTGTGGCGACTCGCGGTGTTCCTGCCGTTCGTGCTCGGTGGCATCGGCGTCTTCCAGGCCCGGGCAAAGACGTGCGTCGCCCATGCCGCCCGCGGGGTGCGCGAGGTGAACGGTCGGCTCGAGCCGATCACCGACGAGCGCGAGCGCAAGGCGATCGACGACACGGCCCGCGCCGTGAAGCTGCGCGCCGCTGTGCTCGCGGCGGTACTGACGGCGATCACCGTTGCGCTGCCGTAGTCAGTCCTCGAGCCGCGAATCGAGCAGCCGACGCATGCTGACATCGACGCGGCTCGCGAGCAGCTCGATCACGCTGTCGAGCTCATGATCCGCGACGCGTAGGCGCTCGCCCAGCGCACGGCGCATCCCGTTGAACAGCTCGAGGCGCGCCTCTTCGAGCCACCGGAACGCGGTCGCGCGATGCACCGCATACATCGCCGCGAGGCGATCGGTGGACAGACCGGATAGATATCGCTGCCGCAGCAGGTTGCGCTGCCGAGGGGTGAGCGCGGCGAGCCCCGCCTCCATCGCGTCGGGCACCGCAGAGCCGTAGGTGCGGCGCATGTACTCGAGCTCCGCGTCGACGCCGTCGCCGGCGCGATCGAACAGCCGCGTGTCGCTCGCGGGCGTGTCGACCGGCGTCGCCTTGCGCGCGGCATCGATGATCACGCGCGCTGCGGTGACACGCACCCACGCGCGCAGCGTGCCCTTGCCGCCGTAGGCTGCGATCCTCGCCTCGCGTCCCGGCACGACCACGAACAGTCGCTCGCGCACGCGCTGGCGGAACTCGTCCTTCGCCATCACATGCGCCCCACCGCGCGCGTGGGCGAGATCGAGATCGTGGCCGAGGTCGCGCTCGAATCGAGCGAGCGCGTCGTCGTCACCCGCCGCACATGCGCAGGCGAGCGCGAGGTCGCCGGCATGGATCGCGGCCAGCAGCGGCTCGGGCTCGGCGTCGTCGTCGACCGCCGTCGCGAGCTGGGTCGCGAACGCCTCGGGGCGCACCGGCGACGCGATCGTCGCCGTCCCTTCGGACCACAGGCGCACGAGCTCGTCGTCGAGCTGTGGCCACGCCGCGAAGCGGGCGCGCGCAGCGTCGGACAGCTCCGACAAGAAGGTATCCCGCAGCGCTGTCGCCACCATCGTCACAGCCCATGCTACCGCTGCCCGGCCTGGTCTGGAGGATTTCTCGGCGACACCACGCGACAGATCGCAACAGCCCCCGTCGAGCGGGATGACCCCAACAAGGACATCCCATGAAAGCCCTCAAAATCATCGGTTTCATCTTCGGCGCGCTCGGCCTCGCAGTCTTCGTCTTCTGGTTCGGCTGGCTGCGTGCCCCCGATGCGAAGGACGTCTGCGACAACGTCGCGAAGGTGATGAAGAAGGAAGCCGGTACTGACGCGCCCGAAGCGTTCATCAAGAAGTGCATCACCGAGTACAGCCGCGTGCCGCAGTTCGGCAAGCTGCCGTGGGTCACGCAGCTCAAGTGCGTGCGCGATGCCGAGAGTCTGACCGCGATGCAGGCGTGCGAGAAGCGCTGAGCCGATTCAACCGCGGCGCCGCAGCACCCGCCGGGCCGACCCGGCGATCTGCGGATCCGCATCGCCCGTCAGCGCATCGACGCGCGCGCGCTGCTCGTCGGTCAACGCGCCGCCCTCGTTGCCGAGCACGACGAGCGCGTTGCGTCGCATGCTCCGCCGCGGCACCCGACGCACCGGTGTGTGCTTCGCCCACGCGCGATAGGTCGCGCTACCGATGTCGACCAATCGCCACGGATCGGTCGAGCGGAACGGACCGATCGGTGCAGGCAGCCACGCCGCGTCGGGGATCCGCGCTTCGCGATCGGGCGCCGCGTTGTACGGGCACACCTGCTGACACACGTCGCAGCCAAACATGCGATCGCCCATCGACGCCGCGAGCGATTCCTCGATGCCGCCGCGGTGCTCGATCGTCAGATACGAGATGCACCGCCGCGGATCGAGCTCGCCGGGAGCGGTGAACGCATCGGTCGGGCAGGCGTCGAGGCAACGCGTGCACGATCCGCACGCCTGCCACCGCGCCTGTGCGAGCGTCGGCTCGTCCTCGCCGACGGCATCGGGCCCGCGCCATACGGCGGTCGTCAGCATCGCGCCGAGCACGAACCATGATCCGAGCCCGGGCACGATCACGCAGCCGTGCTTGCCGATGAAGCCGAGGCCGGCGAGGGCCGCAGCGGCACGCTCGAACACCGGCTTGGTGTCGACGCAGATCAGCACGCGCGCTGCGGGCACGAGCTCGGCGAGCGCGGCCTCGAGCACCTCGAGCCGCTCGTGCACGACCGTGTGGTAGTCGGACGACCGCGCGTAGCGAGCGATCGCGGCGCCGTCGTTGTTCGCTTCACTGCGATAGGGCACCACCGCGACGAGCATCGATCGCGCGCCCTCGAGCATCAGCGCCGGATCCTTGCGGACGTCGGCGCTGCGCCGCACGAACTCCATCTCGCCTTCGCGACCCTGGGCGAGATAGCGATCGAGCGCAGCGCGAGAGGGTGCGAAGCCGGCGTGATCGAGCCGAACGATGCCGAGCCGCAGGAGCCCCGCATCGTGGCCGACGCGCGCAAGCTCGGCGAGCGCCGCTACGCCGAGCTCCGGCGCGGCTTCCGTCAACCGACCCCCGCGCTCGGGCAATCCGGCGCAAGCACGCAGGTCTCGCAGCTCGGTCTTCTCGCATCACACGTCTGGCGCCCATGCAAGATGAGCTGGTGCGCGAGCAGGATCCACCGCGACTTCGGCACGCGTTGCATCAATGCCGCCTCGATCTTCACCGGATCATCGGCCGCGACGAACCCGAGCCGATTGCTCACGCGATTGACGTGCGTATCGACGACGAACCCCGACGCTATCCCATACGCGGTGCCGAGCACGACGTTCGCGGTCTTGCGCGCGACGCCGGGCAGCTCGACGAGCGCAGCCATCGACTGTGGTACCTCGCCGCCGTGCTCGGCGACGATCGCCCGCGCGGTCGCGATGATGTGGCGCGACTTGTTGCGGAAGAACGTCACCCGACCGACGAGCTTCTCGACGTCGGCTTGCTCGGCGTTCGCGAGCTCGGTCGGGCTCGGATAGCGCTCGAACAGCGCTGGCGTCACCTCGTTGACGAGCTTGTCGGTGCACTGCGCGGCGAGGATCGTCGCGACGAGCAGCTCCCAGCCGCTGCGATGGTGCAGCGCGCACGTCGCGTCGGGAAGGATCTTCTGCAGACGCCGGAGCTGCACCTTCACCGTCGCGTCGTCGACGAGCCTGCGCTTCGGTGCCTTCGCGGCGGTCTGCTTCTCCACGGTTTTCGTCTTGGGCGCCATCACTCGTCCTTCAGTCGCTCGAGGAAGTCCCACATCATCCGCGCCGTCGCGCCCCACAACGGCGGCGTGTGGATCGCGAACTCGTGCAGCTCGTAGTGGAACCCTTCCCACACGCCGCGCCCGGTGATCCGATGAATCGAAGGATCGGCGAGCTCGCGCACGCTCGGTGTGAGGATCGCGTGCACCTCGGGGCTCGTCGGCTCGGGCCGCCAGCCTTCAGGCGCCCACGCGACGTACGGCACGATCAGAAAACCCGTCGGCGTCGGCACGGGACCGAGACGTCCGAGCACGACCGCATCGGTGCGAGGCAGACCGACCTCTTCCTCCGCCTCGCGCAACGCCGTCGCGACGAGGTTCTCGTCCTCGGCCTCGGGCTTACCGCCGGGGAACGCGAGCTGGCCCGCATGCGAGCGCAGTGTCCCCGATCGCTCGATCAGCACGATGCGCGAGTCGTCGCCGTCCGGCATCAAGATTGCGACGACGGCCGCATGACGCAGCTTGCCCACGTCGGGCAGCGCGACGTGGGTCGGATCGAGCCTTGCCGCGAGGTCGAGCGGCAGTCCGCGGACAGTCGCCATCCTCGTGCTCGGCATACCACGGGTGCGCGTGCATCGTCGGTGCGGTTGCGAGGTCGCTTGGTTTGCTACGCTTGGCACTGTCGACGAACCATGGCGCGTCTCCCACCTCCACCGAATGTCGGTCGCGGCTCCTCGCAGAGCGAGTCCGCGGCGAGCGAAGACGCGGCGCGTGAAGCCGACGCCGCGCGCCTTCCGAGCTCGGTCGTCGATCTACCGGACGCGTGGTTGCTCGATGCGAACGCGCCACCGCCGACGCCGCTGCGCGATGGGCCCGCGTTCCCGACGTTCGACGATACGCCTGCGCAGGCCGATCCACTGGTCGGGATCTCCGTCGCGGCACCGGTGGAGCCGAAGATCGCCGAGCCACTTCCACCGGCACCGCCTGCAGTCGAGGTGATCGCGCCCGCTGTCGAGGTCGAGGTTGCGGTCATGACCGCGACGCGCGCGAGCGAGATGACGCCGACGACACCCACGCCGCGCGCCGCCGCCACGATGCCGAGCGATGCGAACCGACGGACCGTGCTCACAGCGGGCGGTGTGCTCGGTGCGGTGTTGCTCGTCGTGATGATCATGCGCTGCAGCAGCGACGACTCGCCCGCACCGCCGGGCAAAGCGACGGTCGCGACGGCGCGAACGTTCGACGGCGGATCGGCGGACGCGACGCCGTCACTCGGCGCGACGCGAACGAACGGCGTGGCGGACGCGAAGACCGCCGACGGCGCCAAAGCAGACGATGCCAAGGCAGACGATGCTGCGGGCGCTCCGACGGATCCTGCGGTCGCGCCGAGCGACGCCGCAGCACCACCGACCGACGCGGCCGCCGAGGCGAAGGCGGATGCCGACGAGCCGATCGCGGCCGACGAACCAAACGACGAACCCGACGCCGCGCCCGCGAGCACGGGCGCGAAGCCCTCGTCGGCGCGCACCGACAACGTCGCGCCGTCCAAGCCGAGCCCCGACGCGAACCTCACCGCCGCCGAGAACCTCGAGAAGGCCCGCGTCACGTGGAAGGCCGGCAACGCGAAGGACACGTACAAGTACGCGAACAAGAGCCGCTTCAAGGAGCCGACCGACGAGGCGACCGAGCTCGCGACGCTCTCGGCGTGCAAGATGAAGCTCGATGAGGCGGCGAAGTCGAGCTACAAGCAGCTGGGCGGCGACCGAAAGAAGCGCACGCGGCTCGCGTGCCGCGAGTTCGGCGTGCGCGTCGGACTATGACGGACGGAAGCTATAGCCGATGATCGTCGGCCCGCTGAGCCGCACGCTCGCGATGAGCTTCTTGTCGGCGAACTCGACCTTGAACTCGGGGATCGCTTCGTCGTGCATCTGCACCGTCGCGTGGGTGCCGAGCGGAGCGAGCTGTGCGAGCAGGCCGTCGAGCTGATCGTCGGGGATCGACGGATGCACGAGCGCCCGCACGGCGGCGCGATCCGAGGTCTGCGCAGCGGCGAGGAGACGCTCGAGCCCCGCCTGGTGGCGAGCGATCGTGGCGCGCTTCCAGCCAGCCCCCTGGATCTCGAACCCGTCGAGCTTCTCGCTGTGCGAGACGACGACGAGCTGCGCCTCGCCGTTCGCGAAGTCGAGCTGATACGTCACGCTGCGGTCGCCGTTGTTGATGGCGACGCCGCTGCGCGTCTTGTCCTGCATCTCGCCGAGCTCGCCGTAGGTGGCCGCGAAGTCGCCGAACCTCGACTCGCTCATGTCGGCGACCAGCTCGTCACTCGCGACCGACTGGAATTTCGGATAGTCGCTGGCGCCCAGCGCCTCCATCAGGACGTCGGCGTGGCCCTGGAGCTCGGTGTTGCAGGCACCGAGCGACAGCGGCAGCACGATGGACAGCATGCGGACCCAGTGGATGAGCGTGGACATTGTTGAACGAGTAGACCAGGGTCGGCCCGGATTGATCGCGGGCCCCGACGAAAAGGCGCGAAACGGTGGTAGGCTGTAGGCAATGAGTCTCGCCCCGAGCCCGACCGTCCGCGCGTGCGCCCAGGCGTATGCGTACGGCCGCGCGCGGGCGTGACCTCGTGAACCCATCACGCGAGGCCGCCCGCTCGGGCGAGCCACGCGTCGTCATCGCGCGAGCTTCGTCCGTCGGTCGGCCTCCTCACCGGAGCCGCCATGCCACCCGACTCGATCCCGCTCACCCACCCCGCCTTTTCCGACCTCGACTACCGCCGTCGGCGCGACGCTCTCGCGGCGCTCGCCGACACGTGGATCGTCGGCACGCCGCCACCGCGCATCGAGTACAGCGCCCACGAGCACGCGACGTGGCGTCGAGTCCGTGCGCGAATCGATCCGCTGCACGAGCAGCACGCGTGTGCGGCGGTTCGCGCGGCGCAGGCACGCGTGTCGCTGCCCTGTGCCGCGATCCCGCAGCTCGCCGACGTCTCGGTGATGCTCGAGCGCGAGAGCGGATTTCGTCTCGCGCCGGTCGCCGGGCTCGTCGCCGCGCGTCCGTTCTTCGCCGCACTCGAGGGCGGTGTCTTCCTCGCGACGCAGTACGTTCGTCACCCGTCGACGCCGCTGTACACCCCGGAGCCCGACGTGATCCACGAGCTGGTCGGTCACGTCGCCTTGCTCGCGGATCCGCGGATCGCCGCGCTCGCGCGCGCATGCGGTCGCTTCGCCGCGACT
>Ga0163144_10000883_pt1 | contig 71121 bp, 71 predicted proteins | sample OliLak19BULKMAT1_FD_123175 | JGI IMG/M metagenome (GOLD analysis project Ga0163144, IMG submission 123175) | Freshwater microbial mat bacterial communities from Lake Vanda, McMurdo Dry Valleys, Antarctica - Oligotrophic Lake LV.19.BULKMAT1 | ecosystem: Environmental > Aquatic > Freshwater >... | reverse complement strand
GACCGTGCCGCTCTACCAGCAGGCCGTGATCTACGGCGCGGCGCGCCAACTCGTCTGGCGCCCGACGCCGCAGGAGGGAATGTTCATCAACCGCATGCGCTGGCGGGAGTGACGCGAGGCCGAGCTCAGCTCATCGCGGCGCTGGCCCAGCTCTCGCCGAGGAAGCGCAGCCAGTTCTCGCCGAGCACGGCGCGGATGCGCTTCTCGCTCCAGCCGCGGCGCTCCATGGCCAGCGTGAGTCGGGGATAGTCGGCGAGCGTATCGAGGCCTTTCACGAACGGCGCCTTGCCGCGCCCTCCAACAGCCCGTTCCGACGAGGTTCTGCGTGTTGTAGGTCTCGGTCGGCACGGATCATGTCGGTGCTGTTATCCGCCAGGCGCTTCGGCGTCATGGCTCGGATGCAGTCGGCCAGCGCCGTCCGCTCGGCGCGCCCGTGGGGCGCGGAAAAGACGACGCTGTCTTGTCCGGCCGCCCCCCCGCTTTGAAAGCGAAGGCTGTTATCCTTTCAAAGCTTTCGCTCCTCGCAAAAATCTTTTCGAAGCGTCGGACCCATGGAAAACCGCAGCACCACAGGGGAAATTGTGTACCTGGAACCGAAAACTCGAAGCGACGCGTCGCCGCCTCGGACGCGTGACGCGCCTCCTCCGCGCAGAAGCGCGCGGTCGCGTCGTCATCCATTCCCATGGCGACACGCAACGGAATGGGAGCGCACACGAACATCAGCGTGAAGTCATCCGCCTTGCCGATCGTATCGGGATGCTCGATCAGGTAGTCGAACATCCGCTTCGTACATGCGGTGCCATCGATCAGGATCAGAATTCCCATGGGCCGCGCCTCCTCACTGGCAACGCACAGACCGTTCGACGACGCGTCGGCGCGCATCGCCCGCCCGGCAATGCAAGATCCGTCCCCATTCGCCGAAGCCGGTAGGAGCGGCGAGCGAGCACCATGTCCCGTGCTTCCTCGGACGGTTTCGCCTGGTCGTCCCCAATGCGCACGCGGCCGTGCGGACCGGGGTGTTCAGCGAGCTTAACCGGCACCGGCGGCGACGGTTCAGAAGGCTTAACGTGCCGTCCGATCGCCTCGGGGGAATCGCAGGCGGATCGCGGCAAACCGGTCTGGCACGTGCCTTGCTTTGCATCGGTCGATGCTGCTCACCCTCGTGTCGCCCACTGCCCTGCTCCCGCTACTCGTCGCTCTGCCATTGGTGGCGGCCGGGCTCGCGGCGGTTATGTCGCGCGGTCGCTTTGTAGTTGCGATCGGTACGTCACTGGTCGGATTCGTAATGACGATGGTCGTCGCCACGGCGGCGATCAGTCACGGACCGGTCGAGTGCGTACTCGACTGGGTGCCGAGCCTGGGCGTATCGGTCGCACTTCGCGCCGACGGACTCGCCGTCCTTTTCGCCGCCCTCGTCACCGGCATCGGCGCGCTCGTCTTCCTTTTCGCGGCCAGCTACCTGGCGCCGTCGCAGGCTCGGGAGCGCGCGGCACCGGTATTGCTGCTGTTCCAGGCGTCGATGCTCGGCGCCGTGCTCGCGGACGACTTCGTCCTGCTCTTCGTGTTCTGGGAGCTGACCTCTCTCACCTCATTCCTGCTCGTCGGCTACGACCACGAATCCGCCGCCGCGCGGCGCGCCGCCCTGCAGGGTCTGATGGTCACGGTCGCCGGTGGCCTCGCGCTGCTCGCCGGCATCGTGCTGTTGACAGAGAGTTCCGGCACGCTGCGCATCTCCGCAACCCTGCAAGCCGCGGCGCTGCGCGATGGCGGGCTCCTTGCCACGACGGCGATGCTGCTGGTGATCACTGGCGCATTCACCAAATCGGCGCAGGCGCCATTCCACTTCTGGCTGCCCAATGCGATGGCCGCGCCGACGCCGGTCAGCGCCTATCTGCACTCCGCCACGATGGTGAAGCTCGGCGTGTACCTGCTGGCGCGGCTCGACCCGCTGTTCGGCGGCGAGTTCCTGTGGACGACGCTGCTCGTGGGCGGCGGCACGGCGACGATGGTCACGGCGGCGGTGCTCGCGCTGCGTGAGCGGGACCTCAAGCGCGTCCTTGCCTATTCGACCGTAGTCGCGCTCGGCACGCTCGTGATGCTGGTCGGGCTCGACATCGAGGCCGCGGCATATTGCTTCGCCTTGATCCTGCTGATCCACGCGCTCTACAAGGCCGCGCTGTTCTTCGTCGCCGGCATCATCGACCACGAGGCCGGCACACGCGACGCGACCCGCCTGGGTGGACTCGCCGCGTCGATGCCGATCACCGCGGTGGCGGCGGCGCTCGCGGCGGCGTCCATGGCAGGCCTGCCTCCCTTCCTCGGCTTCCTCGGCAAGGAGGCACTCTATGATGCGCAGCTCTCCGCCGATTTTGGCGGGTTGCTGGTCGTCGCCTCGATCCTGGCCAACGGCGCGATGATCGCGGTCGCGGCCCTGGTGGCGCTCAAACCCTTCGTCGGCGTCGCCGCGGGCGCCGCGGAGCCTCACGATCCGCCGCTCGCCATGCTGGCGGCGCCGCTGATCGCCGGCGCGGCCGGATGCCTGATCGGCATCATGCCCTGGCTCATCGCGCCGCTGGTCGCCGCTGTCGCGGTCTCGTTGTCACCCATGGCGGCCGCGACCGACCTCGCGCTTTGGCATGGCTGGACGCCCGAGCTCGCGCTGTCGCTCGCGACACTCGCAGCCGGCATCGCCGCCTATCGGGCTTGGCCACGAACGCAGCCGGTACTGGCGGATATCGACACGATGGACCGCTTCGGACCCGAGCGGGGCTACGAGAGCCTCGTCGCGCGCACCCTCGAACTCGCGAAGGCGCAGACCGCGCTACTGCAGGGGGGCAGCCTGCGCAGCTATGTCGGACTGACGATCGGGACGATCACCGCCGCGGCGGCGATCGCTCTCCTTGCGACCGGAGGTCTCGCCTTCCCGGCGGTCGGCGTCGAGCCGGTTCCGATCGCCGTCGCGGTCCTGCTGCTCGCCACGGCGATCGTCACGACACTGGCGAGCAACCACGCGCTGGTCGCATTCATGGCGACCGGCGTCGCGGGCTTTGGCGCGGCGGTGCTGTTCCTCGTCGGGGGCGCGCCCGATCTCGCCTTCACCCAGATCGCGGTCGAAGCCTTGGCGATCGTGCTCTTTCTCGCGGTGCTGGGGCGCTTGCCCCTGCGCAAGCCGGACCCGCGCTCGCGGCGCGAGCGGCGCCACGACGCCTATGTCGCGGTCGGGTTCGGCACGCTCGTGACGTTCCTGCTCCTCGCCGTTCTCGCGGCGCCGATGGATCCCGCGCTTGCCGACTGGTTCCGCGCCAACAGCCTGCCCGCGGCGAACGGACGCAACGTCGTCAACGTGATCATCGTCGATTTCCGCGCGCTCGACACCCTGGGCGAGATCGCCGTGCTCGCCTTCGCTGCTCTCGGCGCGATCGCGCTCGTCCGCGGCGTCCGCAGGGTCGCGCCATGAGGTCGCTCATCCTCGCGACGTCGGCAAGACCGATCCTCTGGATATCGATGGCCCTTTCCATTTGGATCCTGCTACGCGGCCACAACGCGCCGGGCGGCGGCTTCATCGGCGGACTGATCGCAGCCATCGGCGTGATCGTTCTCGCGCTCGCCGCCGGTCCCGTCGCCGCACGGCGCGCGATGCGCCTGCCGCCGGTCGTGGTCGCCGGCATCGGATTGTTCGCCGCGGCGGCGAGCGCGATCCCCGGCGTGCTCGCCGGCGAGCCAGCGCTGACGCATCTCTGGACGACGCTTGATCTCGGGATCGTCGTGCTCGACCTCGGAACGACGCTCGTCTTCGACATCGGCGTCTATCTCGTCGTGGTCGGCATGGCCACGGGCGTGACGCTGCCGTTCCTCGAGGAGGCGTGAGCATGGACGTCGCGCTTCCGATCGCGATCGGCGCCATGTTCGCCGCGAGCGTCTACATGCTGCTCGGCCGCGACCTGATCCGGATCACCGTCGGCATCCTGATGCTCGGCGTGGCGGCCAATCTGTTGATCTTCGTCGCGGGACGCATCGCCGGCAGCGGCGCGCCGCCGCTGGTCGCGGCGGGAATGACCGCGGCGTCGGCCGACAGCGCCAACCCGCTGCCGCAGGCGCTCATCCTCACAGCCATCGTCATCAGCTTCGGACTCAGCGCCTTCGCGATCGTGCTGTTCTGGACCGCGCGCAGGATCTTCGGGCACGTGGACACGCAGCGCCATCGCCTCGCGGAGCCGGCCGACATCCTTCAACCCGTGCCGCCAACGGTGTCGACGACGGGCACGGAGAAGGTACTGGCATGAGCCGCGCGCTTCTGCCCGCCATCGTCCTCGCGATCCCCCTCACCGGCGCCATCGTTGGCATGCTCGCCTGGGGTCGGCCGAGGCTGCAGCGCGCCGCAAGCCTCGCCGCGTCCGCGTCCCTGCTTGCAGCCGCCGCGATCCTTCTCGCCGCGGTGGATGGCGGCGGCACGCTGGTCGTGCAGGCCGGCAACTGGCCGGCCCCGTTCGGCATCTCGCTGGTGGCGGACCGGCTCGCGGCGGCGATGGTGGTGATCGCCGGCCTGATGGCGATCGCCGTCGACGTCTACGTCGCAGCCGATCCGGACCGCGGTCGGTTGACCCGCGACCCCTGCTTCGTGCCGCTCTATCAGGGCCTGCTCTTCGGCGTGACGGGAGCGTTCCTCGCCGGCGACATCTTCAATCTCTATGTCTGGTTCGAAGTGATGCTGATCTGCTCCTTCGGCCTGCTGGCCGTCGGCGCGGACCGCGCGCGCATCGACGGCGCAGTGAAGTACGTCGTGCTCAACCTGTTCGGAACGACGCTGTTCCTCGCGAGCGTGGGGCTGCTCTACGGAGTCACCGGTACGCTCAACTTCGCCGACCTCGCGTTGAAGCTGCCGTTGGTGGAGAACCAGGGACTGGTCGCGGCGCTCGGGATCCTGCTGCTCGGCGCGTTCGGCATGAAGGGCGCGATCTTCCCGCTCTTCTACTGGCTGCCCGCCTCGTATCACACGCTGCCCACGGCGACCGCCGCGATCTTCGCGGCGCTGCTGACCAAGGTCGGCGTGTACGCGCTGATCCGCTGCTTCACGTTGCTCTTCCAGCACCAGAGCGACATCTTCGCGCCGCTCTTCGCTGTGATCGCAGCAGCGACGATGCTCACGGGCGTGCTCGGCGCTGCGGCGCATTTCGATGTGCGGCGAATCCTCTCGTTCCACATCATCAGCCAGATCGGCTACATGCTGATGGGCCTCGCGATCATGACGCCGCTCGCGATCGCCGGCTCGATCCTCTACGTCATCCATCACATCGTCGTTAAGGCGAACCTGTTCCTGATCGCGGGCGCGATGCGGCGCATGGGGTCGGACCATCACCTCGCCCGCGCCGGCGGTCTCTGGCGACGCGAGCCCGTGCTCGCCGTGCTGTTCCTTGTCCCGGCGCTGTCCCTCGCCGGTGTCCCGCCGCTCTCGGGTTTCTGGGGGAAGTTCATGGTGATCAAGGCCAGCATCGAGGCCGAGCAGATCATGCTCGCCGTGACCGCGCTGGTCGTCGGCCTGCTGACGCTCTTCTCGATGATCAAGATCTGGAACCTCGCCTTCTGGCAGGCACGCCCGGCATCGGCCGCGCCAGTGGCGGCATTGACGCGGCGCGAACGCGCCACGCTGCTCGGCCCCATCGTTGGTCTCGCCGCCGTCACGCTCACCATCGGATTGTGGGTCGAGCCCTTCAGCGCTTTCGCGATTGCGACGGGCGCGGAGCTGCTGTCCCGCGGGGCCTATGTCGAGGCGGTGCTTGGGGTGCAGCCATGATGCGGATGCTGGCGATTCTCGACCTGGTCCTGGTCTTCCTGCGCGAACTCGCGCTTTCCGCCTGGTCCGTGATCAAGCTCGTCCTATCGCGCTCGCCCCGACCGCAACCCGCGATCGTCGCCGTGCCGTTGGACGTGAGATCGGATCTCGGCATCACGCTGTTCGCCAATCTCGTGACGCTCACCCCGGGCACGACCTCGCTCCATGTGAGCGCCGACAGGCGAACGCTGTTCGTCCACGCGATCGACGCGGTCGACGAAGCCGCCGCCATCGCGGCGATGAAGGATGGCTTCGAGGCCCGCGTCATGAAGGTCGTGCCGTGACCGCCGCGATCCTGCACCTCGCCGTGGTCTTCGCGGGCTGTGCGTTGGCGCTCGCCACCCTGATCGTCCTGTTCGTCCTGGTACGCGGTCCCGGCACGATCGATCGCGCGGTGGCGCTCGACATGCTCGGGCTGCTGCTGGCGGCGATCGCCGGGGTCACCGCGCTCGCCGTCGACAATGGCGCCTTCGTCGACGTGGCCCTCGGCATCGCACTGATCGGCTTTCTCGCCGCGGTCGCGGTCGCAAGACTGGTGGAGGCGCATGCACGCGCGGAGGGCCGCGATGGCTGACCTCGTCGCCGCGCTGCTCCTTGTCGCCGGCGGCTCCATCGTCCTGCTGGCGGCGATCGGCGTCGCCCGCTTCCCCGATGCCTTCATGCGCATGCACGCCGCCACCAAGGCCGGCGTCATCGGTACCGGCCTCTGCATCCTCGGCGCCGCATTCGGCCTCGGCGACCAGGCGACCTGGATCAAGGCGGCGCTCATCGTCGCCTTCCTGTTCGTCACCACGCCGATCGCCTCGCATGTGCTCGGTCGTGCTGCCTGGCAGGCGGCGGCGCCGTTCGTTCCGCAGACGCGGCTGCCCCCGATGGAGATCGAGCTGCAACGCGTGATCTTCGATGCGTTTCCGGATTTCCGTTTCTCGCGCCATCGCGATCCCGACCCCGTCCCGCGCCAGGAGGCAACCATGCTCGTCATCGAAGCCAAGCCGAACGAAGCCCGCGCTCCCGCCGCAACCGAGCTCCGCCTGGCCGCCGGCCTCGACGAGGTGATGCTCGCCGTGGCGTGGCATCCCGATGCCGAGCGCGTGGCCGCACTTGCCGTCGCCTTCGCCGAGGCAGGCGGCGCACGGCTCAAGATCCTGTCGATCGTCGACAGCAGCCTCATCGATGGTCCGACGGCAATGCCGATCGGTGGCGCCCACTACGCACGGCGCCTCGCGCGTATCCGTCTCACTCAGGCACGTGACAAGGCCGCAGCGGGCACCCGTCTTGCGACCATGCAGGCAGCGACGCGCGGCATCGCTCCGATCGTCCTCCATATCGAAGGAAAACCGGTGGCTGGCCACTTCGCCTGCGACAGGCAGCGCTCGCTGATCGTCATGCCGGCGGGTGGCTGGTTCGATCAGGGCGTGACTTTGACGGAGGAGAAGGCCGCCGTGGCGCAGCTCGCACTCGACGCCACGCCCCTCCTGCTGCCACGCGGGACGGCGCCGCGCTTCGACCGGCTGCTGATGCTGCATGATGGTGGCGACGCATCGGAAGCCGCGATCGACCGCTTCGCAGATCATCCGCTGCTGGCCGCACGCCACGTCGCAATCGCCGGGATCGCCGGCTGCAGCGAAACCGCGCTCAACGCGGCGGCGAGCCGCCTCGGTGAACGCGGACATCGCCTCGAGATCGCTGGACGCTTCTCCGGTCGCGACGAGGCGGACGAGTTCGCGGCACGCCTGGCACGTGCGGATGTGATCGTAGCCAATCGTGCACTATTTGATGCATCCTGGACCTCGATCTTTGGAATGGGCACATGGCGGATCGTGCAGCGAACGGATCGTTCGATTCTTCTCATCTGAGCGCCGCCACGAGCGACGGGCTCGGCGCCGCCGCGCTGCTGCGTCGTGCGCGCTCGGCACCGGCGGCCCTGATCATCCCGGCGCTGGCGGCCGGACTCATCTTCGTGATCGCCGTGATCACGTCGCAGGTCGCGATCGGCATCGCCGAACGCAGCCAACGCGGCCTGATCGAGCGGCTGGGCGACGTCTATCTCGACGGTCTCTCGGCGCTCACCCTGCCCTTCGTGCAGGCCGGAGACACCGCGGCGCTCGGCGAAGCGCTGCGGCGGATGAAGACCTATCACGAGGGTGTCCGCGCCCTGCGGATCGTCGTGCGTCGAACCGACGGCACGGTGCTGGCGGAGACGACGCGCGACGACGGTATCGCAAGCCGGCCGCCGGCGATGGCCGCACGCCGCGACGAGCTGAACCGCGTCGAGAGCGGCCGCTACTGGATCCAGAGCCTGCTGATGGTCGACGGATCGGTTGCCGTGATACTCAGCGCCGAACTCGACGCCAGCGCCGTCCTAGCCGAGCGCCAGCGTACGCGCCTCCTTATCCTCGCCATCGACGTCGCGCTGTCGATGCTGTTGGCCGTGATCGGATACGCACTGGTGAGATCCGTCCTGCGTCCGGTCGCGCGGCTCGAGAACGCGCTGCTCGCAGCCCATGCAGGCAGGCTGGGGCCAATCCCCGAGCACGAACTGCCCTCGGAGGGCAACGAATTCGGCAGGCTGCTGCGCGCCTACAACGCCATGGTCGACGCGGCCGACGAGCGCGAGCGCCTGCGCGAGCGTCTCAGCGATCAGCAGCGCGTCGCCGATCTTGGCCGCCTCGCAGCGACGATCGCACACGAGGTGCGCAATCCGGTCGCGGGCATGCTTTCCGCCGTCGACACGGCGCGACGCTTCGGCCACGACCCGGCGGCGGTCGGCACTTCTCTGGATCTGGTCGAGCGCGGACTTCGCAACATCGGCCAGGTCGTCGATGCGACGCTGTCGATCTATAGGCCCGGCAGCGAGGCGCGCGACCTCGTGCCGGCGGACCTCGACGACCTGCGCCTGCTCGCCGCGCCGGCAGCACGTCGGCGCGGCATCCAACTCGACTGGCAGGTCGAGCTCGCACGACCCTTTCCGGTGCATGCCGGCCCTCTGCGGCAGATCCTGCTCAATCTGCTGCTCAATGCCGCAAGTGCGACGCCGCGCGGCGGGTCGATCTCGCTCGCCGCGCGCGAGGAAGACGGCATGTTGCTGATCGTGGTCGGAGACGGCGGCGCGGGTCTGCCCGAGCCGGTGCGCCTGCGCATGGCCGAGGGCGCGACCGGCGACGAGACGCCAGTCGGGCTCGGCGTCGACGTGGTCGTGCGGCTGATGCGCGCCGTCGAGGGACGCATCGACGCCGTGACCGAGCCTGGCATCGGATCGCGCATCACCTTGCGCATCCCGGCGCGGGAGGCAGGCGGAGCCGGCGGCCCATGAGCGCGGCCCGCGTGCTGATCATCGAGGACGATGACATCCTTGGTCCGTCGCTCATGCATCGCCTGCGGCTGGAGGGATTCGCCCCCAGCCTTGCGACGCGCGCCACCGAGGCGCTCGCGATGATCGAGCGCGAGCGGTTCGCCGCGGTCGTCAGCGACATCCGGCTGCCTGACGGCGACGGAGAAATGATCTATCGCCGCGCGGTGGCGCATCTCGCGGACACGCCGATCCTATTCGTCACGGCATTCGGCGATATCGCACAGGCCGTGCGTCTCGTGAAGGCCGGTGCCAGCGACTACCTGACCAAGCCGTTCGACACGGCGGTCCTGGTCGAGAAGCTGGGCGCGCTAGTCGGCCGCCGCGCGGCGCCACTGGATGCGGCCGACGACGGCAGCCCCGTGATCGACTCGGTCGCGCTCCAGCGGCTCGATCGGCAACTCCAGCGGGTCGCGGGCACGTCGGCACCGGTCCTGATCGGCGGCGAAAGCGGCTCCGGAAAGGAGATCGCCGCGCGACGGCTCCACGCGCTCAGCGGACGCTCGCCCTTCGTGGCGGTGAACTGCGCCGCCATCCCTGTCGAGTTGGCCGAGAGCACCCTGTTCGGACACGAGAAAGGTTCCTTCACCGGAGCATCTGCGCGCCATATCGGCTACTTCGAGGAGGCGGGCGCCGGCACCTTGTTCCTTGACGAGATCGGCGAGTTGCCTTTGCCCCTGCAGGCGAAGCTTCTACGCGCGCTTCAGGAGCGCTGCTTCCGTCGCCTCGGCGGCGGCGCAGATCTGCCTTTCGCGGCGCGGCTCGTCACCGCCAGCAATGTCGATCTCCGCGGGCGTATCGCCGAGCGGGCGTTCCGCGAGGACCTGCTGTTCCGCATCGCTGTGGTCGAGCTGGTCGTACCGCCGCTGCGCGAGCGACCCGAGGACATTCTCGGCCTGTTCCGAATGTTCACCGCGCGCATCGCCAGCGAGTACGGGACCGCGCGACCGGCGATCGCCGACAACGTCGAGCCGGCCTTGCTCGCGCATGCATGGCCGGGCAATGCACGCGAGCTGCGCAATCGCGTGGCGCGCGCGCTGGCGCTGGCGGATGGCGGGCGGATCGCGGCCAGCGATCTTTTCCCCGAGCACGATCTCGACAGCGAGAGCGTCGACGGCACTGAGATGGCCACGCTGGAAGCCGCGCGGGACGACGCCGAACGCCAAGCGATCGCCGCCGCGCTGCGAGCGGCCGGCGGCAAGGTCGGGGTCGCCGCGGCCGCTCTCGGCATCTCCCGGGTCACGCTGTGGTCCAAGATGAAGCGCCTGGGCATGTCGCGCTGATCGCCGAGCGCACATCTCATCGCGCCCGAGCTGCCAAAGTCTTATCGAGACCATCGGTCCAGCGCTCGAGGGATGTGCGCGAATCAGCACCCTTGGCGCAGCGCGCATGTCAGGATTCCGGCGCGCGCAGGCGTTAGCCGATGCCGGTTTCGGTGACGACGAATTGCGGCCGCTGAGGATCGCGCTCGATCTTCTGGCGCAGCTGGCGGACATAGACGCGCTGGTTCTGCGGATCGGTGAGGTCGTCCCAGAGCTCGTGGAGCAGGAGTTTATGCGTCAGCACTCTGTCCGCCTGCCGCACCAGGAGCCGCAGCAGATCGTACTCCTTCGGCGATAGGTCGATCTCGCGCTCGCCCGATTTGACGATGCGATGCACGAGATCGACCGACAGATCACCGATGCGGAAGACCGGACGCTCGCCCTGCTCCTGGAGCTTGTGGCGCCGCGCCGCTCGGATCCGCGCGAGCAGTTCGTCCATCCCGAATGGCTTGGTCCGCTTCGCGAGCCGCTCCTCTATCTCTCGCTCCACTTCAAGCTCCACCGCGCACGCTATTACGAGCTGCTCCAGCGCGTGAGGACCGAAGGAATCTGGGACGAGTGGGTCGACTTCTTCCTCGAAGGCGTCGTCTCAGTGTCGACGCAGGCCGTCGAAGCCGCCTGCCGCATCCGAACGCTGTTCGAGACAGACCGCGAGCGCATCAAGCTTCTGTGGCGACCGGCATCATCGGCATTGCGGCTGCACGAGCATCTGCAGCGACACCCCTACACCACCATCCAGCAGGCCGCCTCTGAGCTTGGGCTGAGCGCACCGACCGTCGCGACCGCGGTGAAGAATCTCGAAAAACTCGGGATCGTGCGCGAGATATCCGGTCGGGATTGGCGACGGCTGTTCGCCTATGTCAGCTACTTCGCGATCATCAGCGCGGACAGTGAGCCGCTTCCAGCCTGAGCTGCGAAAAGATGACCACGTGGGTCGCTATGGGACGTGTCCTCCATCGCGGCCGGAATTCTCGGCGGAATCTCGCGGGCGAGCTGCATCGATCGTCCGAGTGTCGATCCGCTCGGCTCTGCACACTTCAGCCCCAGCTCTCGCCGAGGAAGCGCAGCCAGTTCTCGCCGAGCACGGCGCGGATGCGCTTCTCGCTCCAGCCGCGACGCTCCATGGCCAGCGTGAGTCGGGGATAGTCGGCGAGCGTATCGAGGCCTTTCACGAACGGCGCCTTGCCGCGCCCTGGATTGGCGCGGCGCGCGTAGCCCTTGTCCTGACGCAGCCAGTCGAAGAACGCCTCGTCGTGGCCTTGCGTGAAATCCGTGCCGATGCCGATGTTCCCCTCGCCGCAGATCGCGAGCATGTACTCGAACAGATCGACGCAATCATCGAGGCCGGTGTCCTTGCCCGTCTTCATGAACGGCGGATAGATCGCCACGCCGACGAAGCCGCCGCGATCGACGATCTCGCGCAGCTGCGCATCGCTCTTGTTGCGGGGATGATCGAAGGCGCCGGCCGGCGCCACATGGGTGTAGGCGCAGGGTCGCTTCGAATGCGCAATCGCATCGGACGAGGTCTTGGACCCGACATGCGAGAGATCGACGAGGATTCCCAGCCGGTTCATCGCGTCGATCGCCTCGCGCCCGAATCCCGACAGCCCGCCGTCGCGATCCTCCCAGCAGCCCGATCCGACGAGGTTCTGCGTGTTGTAGGTCAGCTGCATCACGCCGACGCCGAGCTCCTTGTAGAGCGGCAGCAGGTCGAGCCGGTCCTCGATGCCGCTGGTATTCTGCCATCCCAGGATGATCCCGACCTTGCCCTGCTGCTTCGCCGCGCGGATGTCGGCGGCGTTGCGCACGGGCATGATGATGTCCGCGTGCTCGACGAAATTCTGCTTCCAGCGCGCGATGTTGAGCATCGTGTCGCGCATGCCTTCCCAGATCGAGCACGTGCAATTGGCGGCGGTCAGGCCGCCACGATGCATGTCCTCGAAGACTTGGCGACTCCAGCGCGAGACGACCAGCCCGTCGATGACGACCGCCGCATCGTGCAGTTTGCTCTCGGACATCGCGCTTCCCCTCAGAACTTGCGCAGCCGCGGCGGCTCGAGCGTGCGTTCGACGATGTTGCGCATCATCGTGACATAGGCGGCGTTGGCTTCCGCCGGGATGCCATCGCACCACGGGATCGCGCCGCCGCCGCCGCCGTCGACGAGACCGAGCCCGACGCCGACATGATGGAGCGCAACCTCTTCTTCCGGCGTGTGGCAGAGCGAGACGTCGCCGCGCAGCATCGCCAGCGCGGCGCAAACGCCATAGGCGCCGACATTGGATGTGTTCGCGATCACCAGCACGTCCGTCGGCACGACCGAGAACACGCCGCCATCCGCCTTGTCGAGTTGCGCCATCTCGGGCAGGCGCAGCTTCATCTGCTCGTGGATCTTGCCGAAGCCGATCTCGTTGCCGCCGTCGCCGATCGCGATGGATTTCCCGCCGCGCGCCGCATGCGTCGCGAAGAGGTGATCGACATTGCAGCGGAAGGCGTCGCGATTGACGCCGTTCACGCCGTGCAGCTTGCCCTTGGGATTGCCGCCGAGACGCTCGATCGCGACCAGCACATCGAACTCGGGCGCCAGCGCGGCCTGCTGGGCGCGGTCATGCAGCTCGAGCCGGATCACGGGAATTTCGAGCGCGTAGCGCTTCAGCAGGAACTCGATGGGCGCGGCACAGGCGGGATCGGTGACGATCGAAACGCGATGGCCGATCTCGATCAGCGCCTTCGCCAGGACGCTGGCGCCGAAGGGGCCATCATTTTCGCCGAGCGGCATGTGCTCGGGTACGGCGGCGCCGGTGACGATGCCGATGTGACGTGGCGTTTGGTTCAGGATCTCCGCGGCGGCGAGCACCAGCGGCTTGTCGCTGACCTCGCGCGCCATTTCGTAGAGCTTCCACTTGAAGCCGCGGGGCAGGCCTTTGCGCCGCATCTCGATGCATTGCAGCTTGTCGATGGTGTCGCAGGCGATGTCGACCATGTGATCGGTTCCTTGGTGGGGTCAGCGCTGGTAGGCGTATTCGCGGCTGTCGAGATAGCCGCTGGGCGTCACCACCGTATCGGCGAATTTCGCCGAGGCGACGTTGAGCGAAGGGTATTCCCAGATCGGGATCACCGGCAGATCGTCCATCAGGTGGCGCTGCGCCTCGACCCACATCGCGGCGCGCTTCGCGCGGTCGAGTTCCTTGAACTCCGCATCGAAGATCGCGTCGAGCGCCTTGTTCGAATAGCCCATGGCGTTGATGAACGGCGCCTTCTTGATCTGAGCGGTGTGATAGCGCACGGAGACGCTGATCGTCGGATCGGGCCCGGTCGTGAAATTCTGCAGCGCCATGTCGAAATCCCACTGCCGGAACGCCCGGTCGATGTAGGTCGCGCGATCGAAGGGCTGCAGCGTGACGTCGACGCCGAGCTCGGCAAGGCTCGCACGGATGATGGCGCAGCCGCGCTGTTCGGTGTCCTTGCCGCTGTCCCAGGTGACGCGCAGGGCGAAGCGCTTGCCGTCCGCCTTGCGCGGGAAGCCGGCGGCATCGAGCATCGCGCCGGCCTTGGCGAGATCGCGCGTCGCGTAGACGTCGAAGCGATCCGTGTAGATCCATGACAAGCCGCTGTTGATCGGGCTGCGCGCGATCTTGCCGAGGCCGAACAGCGCCTTGTCGCGGATCTGCGTGCGGTCGATCGCGTAGGCGAGGGCTTGGCGCACCGCCTTGTGCTTGAGCGCCTCGTGGCGAAGATTCAGCAGCAGGAACTCGTTGGTCGCGACGCCTTCCAGACCGCGGTCGATGACCTCGAAGCGCCTGTCGGCGCGCAGCTTGGCGACCGCCTCGTACGGCACGATGTAGGCGTGCAGGAGATCGACATCGCCCTTCTCGAAGGCGAGCAGCCGCGCCGAGGAATCGGGAGTGATCTGGAACACCAGGCGGTCGAGCCGCGGCAGGTCGGGTTTGAAATACTCGGGGTTGCGCACGAGCTCGATATGACTGCCCGGTTCCCAGCGCGCGAATTTGAAGGGGCCGCTGCCGATCGGCCGCCGGTTCGCCGGATTGGTCTTCGCATCCGTGCCTTCGTAGATGTGCTTGGGCATGATGAAAGACCCGCTGCCGCCGAGATTGCCGAGCAGCGTGAGGAACGGCGCGTAGGGCGCCTTCAGTCGGGTCGTCGCCTTCTGCGGTCCGTCGGTCGTGATCGTCTCGACCAGCGGCCACCACGTGCCGGCGCGCGGATGGGTCTTCGCGACGATTTCCTTGAAGCTGTACTCGACATCGGCCGAGGTCACCGGCTTGCCGTCATGCCATTTCGCGCGCGGATTGAGGAAGAACGTGTAGCCCAAGCCATCCTGCGAGATCTCCCAGCGCTCGGCGAGATCGGGTGTCGGCTTGAAATTGAAGTCGAAGCCGATCAGCCCGTTGAACAGATTCGTCGCGACCATGATCGCGGAGACATCCGTGGAGAGATGACCCGTGAGTACGGTGGGTTCACCTTCGACAGCGATGATCATTGTGCCGCCGCGTCTTTAAGCGCGCGATTGGCTTGCCCATGACAAGGCCGGAATGACGATGCCCCCGGCCAACACAGTGCGTCGCGTGGTTCCTGACGACATCATCCCGCAGATCTCCTTCTGGTCGCGTATTCGGCGCCGAACTTCGCAAGTTCCGAGACGTGTTTGAAGCGTTTGCGCGCGTGGCGGTCGTCGCGTGCCGCCCCGTGGATTGTCATGGGCCGGTACATGCGGATCACCAATTCCTGTGGCGGCGTCCAGGCGCCGCGCGCGCAAGTTCATGATCCTTGGTCAGCCAGTCGAGCGATCGCATTCGCGATGTCGCCGATACCGTCGAGCTTGTCGAGGCCGAACAGGGCATCGACCAGGTTGGCCATGGCTCGAGCCGACATCGCGCCATTGGCGCAATCAATGAATTTCCGCCCCAGATCGGCGTCGCTCATCGGCGCCTGGGGATGGCCTCGAGGAAACACGATCGTCTCCTCCCTCCTCGATCCGTCGCGGCATGTCACCACCACGCGCGTGCGCTCGGCGCCGAGCTTGGGCGCCATCGATCCCGGCAGCGTCGGATAGAGGCGCATCGACACGCGCGGCCAGATCGCCCGCAACTCGGCGCGCGCCAGTCGATCGGGACGGAAATCGCGCACGCGGATCTCGTCCTGCGTCAATGCGAGCGCAAGGCAGTGGTTGAGGCTGAAGCGCGCCTGCATGTCGTCGGTCGGCGTCTCGTACATCAGATTGCGCATCACGATCTCGGAGACCTCCGCCTCGATGCTCTCGACGTCGGCGGCGCGCAATCCCTTGCGACGCATGGCGCGTATCGCATCGATCGGCCGATGCGCGCTGGCGCAGCATGGATGGGCCTTGAGCCAAGCGCCATGGCTCGTCATCGCCGACGGCCCGGCCAGCTGCGCGCGCGCGGCGTCGAAGCCCGGCGCGCCGGGCGCCCCGAACAGCGCGCCATACGACCATTCGCCCTCGAAGATCTCCGGCGCCGCGGTGATGCCCTGCTCGGCCAGGCATGCGGCGAGGATGCCGGCCTGCGCGGCGAGACCGGCGTGAACGGGCTTCATGTTGGTGCCGAACTGCTTCTTGGCGCCGCTCGCGAAGCTGGTCGCCGCCGAGATCGCGGCTGCTGACCGTGCGGCGTCGAGCCCGAGCAGACGCGCGCAGGCAGCCGCGGCCGAGGGCGCGCCGAAAGTCAGCGTCGTGTGCCAGCCGCGCGCGTAGTGGCCCATGTTCATCGCCGCCGCCAGCGCCGCCTGCACATCGAAGCCAATGAGGTAGGCGTCGATCAAGCGGCCGCCCGATGCGCCGCGCTCTTCGCCCAGCGCGAGCAGCGCCGGGACGAGCGCTGCGCTGACATGCGACAGCGCGGGCTCGAGCACGTCGTCATAGTCGAGCGCATGCGCCGCCGTCGCGTTGATCAGCGCCGCCCAGGGCGCCGGGAGCCGCGGGCCGGCGATGCTGGCTGCACCTTTGCTGGCGCTCCATGGCGCCAGCGTCGCGCGCACCCGCCGCGTCGCGTCGTCATCGCGGCCGGCGATCATGCACGCGATGGTATCGACGAAGCCACGCGCGGCGCCGCTGCGCGCGGCTTGCGGCCAGTCCGGCGATCGCGTCGCAACGAACTGCGCGAATTCCTGCGTCATCGTCATCGCTGCGTCCCGCCTCCGGCGCCAGTGAAATTCCAGCTCGATGCCTCGTCGGCGAAATGACACCACGCCCGATGCGATGCATCACCGGACCAGGGTTCGGGCGCGCGGAGCTTGCAGATCTCGCGCGCGACCGGACAGCGCGTGTGGAAGCGGCAGCCCGGCGGCGGATTGACCGGCGACGGCACGTCGCCGCTGAGCGGCGGATCGCGTCGCGCGCGCGCGATCGTCGGATCCGGCACGGGGCAGGCGCTCAGCAGGGCGGCCGTGTAGGGATGGCGCGGCTGCGTGAAGATGTCCTCGACCGCGCCTTCCTCGACAACGCGACCGAGATACATCACGACGACACGGTCGCAGAGCGAGCGCACGACCCCGAGGTCATGGGTGATGAACAGATACGCGAGGCCGAGCTCGCGCTGCAGCTTGCGCAGCAAGGTCAGGATCTGCGCGCGGATCGAGATGTCCAGGGCCGAGACCGCCTCGTCCGCCACGATCACCTTCGGGCGCACGGCCAGCGCGCGGGCGATGCAGATCCGCTGGCGCTGCCCGCCCGAGAATTGATGCGGGTAGCGATCCAGGAAATCGGCGCCGGGGCTCAGGCCCACGAGATCGAGCAGCCGCGTCGCCTCCTGGCGCAACTCGCCGCGCGGCACGATCGCGTGGATGCGCAGCGGCTGCGCCAGAGTCTGGAACACCGATTTGCGCGGGTTCAGCGAGTCGTAGGGATCCTGGAACACCATCTGCACGCGGCGGCGATAGGCGCGGCGGGAGGTGGCGTTGTGTACGGCGATGTTCTCGCCCTCGAACACGATCTGTCCGGCGCTCGGTACGACGAGACCAAGCACGGCGCGGGCGAGAGTCGTCTTGCCGCAACCGCTCTCACCCACGACACCGAGCACTTCGCCGGGCGCCAGCGAAAGATCGACGCCATCGACGGCATGGACATGGCCGCTCGGCGCGCGGAACAGCCCGCCGCCGATCGGGAAACGCACCGCGAGTCCGCTGATCTCAAGCAGGGCGGTCATTCGCGTCTCGATGCAGGAGCCAGCATGCCGCGCCGCCGCGCGCCGTCGCTTGCCATGGCGGGGTCTCCTCAGCGCAGCGTGAGATGCGTTCAGGGCAGCGCGGATGGAACCGGCAGCCGCTCGGCGGGGTGATCAGGCTCGGCGGCTGGCCGTCGATCGATGCGAAATCCACGACCTTGCGATCCGGACCAAGCGTCGAGCGCAGCAGGGCACGGGTGTAGGGGTGGTCGGGCGCGCGGAAGATCGAGAACACATCGGCCTCCTCGACCAGGCGGCCGGCGTACATGACATAGACCCGGTCGCAATACTCGGCGACGAGGCTGAGGTCGTGCGTGATCAGCAGCATGGCGCTGCCGAGCTCGGCGCGGATGTCGCGCAGCAGCCGCATGATCTGCGCCTGGACCGTCACATCGAGCGCGGTGGTCGGCTCATCCGCGATCAGCAGCGCGGGCCGCGACGAGATCGCCATGGCGATGAGCACGCGCTGGCGCATGCCGCCGGAGAGCTGGTGCGGATAGTAGGCGATCACCGAGTCCGGCGCGGGGATGCGCACGAGCTTCAGCGCGTCGAGCGCGATGGTCCAGGCGGCGCGCCGGCTCAGGCCCTGATGCAGCATCACCGCTTCGGCGATCTGGTCGCCGACGCGCATCAGCGGATTGAGGAATGTCATCGGGTCCTGGAAGATCATCGCGATCTTGCCGCCGCGCAGCGCGCGCATCGCCGGCTCGGTGATCGTCATGAGATCCCGGCCCTCGAAGCGCACCGCGCCCGCGATGATGCGTCCCGGCGGCCGCACCAGCCGCATGATCGACGACGCGGTCATGCTCTTGCCGCAGCCGGACTCGCCGACCAGCGCGACGGCTTCGCCGGCGGCGATGCGCAGGCTGATCCCATCGACCGCGCGTACGACGCCCATGTCGGTGAACAGATGGGTGGTGAGGCCGTCGACCTCGAGGAGCGCCGCGCTCATCGCCCGCGCGACCGGGGATTGAGCAGATCGGTGAGTCCATCGCCGATCAGATTGAGGCTGAGCACGGCGAGGAAGATCATCGCGCCGGGGAAGGCGGTGGCCCACCAGGCCGAGCGCATGATCGCCTGCGCCTGATGCAGCATGAGGCCGAGACTGATCTGCGACGGATCGCCGAGGCCGAGATAGCTCAGCCCCGCTTCGAGCAGCATGGCCTGCCCGACCTGCAGGGTCGCGTTGACGATCACCGGGCCGAGCGCGTTGGGCAGGATCTCCAGGAAGATCAGCGTCGCGGCGGAGGCGCCGGCGACTCGCGCCGCATCGACGAATTGCCGGCCGCGAAGCGACAGGAACTCGGCGCGCACGATGCGCGCGACCTCGGGCCAGCTCAGCAGCGCGATCGCCAGCACGATGTTGAGAATGCTCGCGCCGAAGAACGCGACGAGCAGCACCGCGAGGAAGAAGCGCGGCACGACCTGGAAGATCTCCGTGACGCGCATCAACCCGTCATCGACGAAGCGGCCGAAGAACCCGGCGACGCCGCCGACGACGACGCCGAGGCTGGTTGCGATCGCGGCGGCGCCGAGTCCGACCAGCAGCGACACGCGCACGCCGCCGAGCACCCGGCTCAGCACGTCGCGTCCCAATTCATCGGTGCCCATCAGATGCGGCCAGCCCGGCGCCGCCATCGCGGCGCCGGCGCCGATCTTGTCGGGGTCGAACGGCGCCAGCGCGGGACCGATCAGCGCCAGGAGGATCAGCGCCAGCAGGATCGCCGCGGCGACCACGGCGGCGTGATTGCGCGCGAAGATGTGCCAAGGCGACGGTCCGCGTGCGGTTGCTTCGCTCATCGATACACCACGCGCGGATCGATCACCGCGTAGACGACATCCGTCATGACATTGACGAGGATCACCATCACCGAGAGCACGGTGAACAAGCCCATCAGCACGGGATAGTCGCGCGCCTGGATCGCCTCGTAGAGCAGCCGGCCCATGCCGGGCCAGGCGAATACGGTCTCCGTCAGCACCGAGCCCGCGAGCATGAATCCGAAATTGAGTCCGATCACCGTGACGACCGGCAGCACGGCATTGCGCAGCGCATGGACGAGCACGACGCGCGGTTCGGACACGCCCTTGGCGCGCGCCGTCGTGACGAAATCGAGCGCCAGCGTCTCCTGCATCTTCACGCGCGTCAGCCGGTAGATGAGCGCGAGGTGGTAGACGCTGTAGGTCAGCGCGGGCAGCGTGAGGTGATGCGCGATGTCGACGATCCGACCCCAGCCTTCGCTGGGCGCGCGCAGGCTGTACAAGCCCTGGGTCGGGAACCAGTTCAGGTGCAGCGAGAACACGATCAGCACGATCTGGCCGAGCCAGAACACCGGCATCGAATACCCCGCGAGCGCCGTGAACGTCGCCGCGTGATCGAGCTTCGAATAGGGACGCAGCGCCGCGAGCGTGCCGAGCAGGATGCCGACGACGCTCGAGAGCACGAGCGCCGTTCCCATCAGCAGCATCGTCGCGGGCAGGCGCGAGACGATGAGCTCGAGCACGGGCTGGCGAAAGCGCAGCGAGTAGCCGAGATCGAACTGAACGATCTTCAGGACGTATTTGACGAGTTGGATGCCGATCGGCTGGTCGAGGCCGAATTCGGCGCGCAGCTGCGCCAGGAATTCGGGCGTCGCCTCCATCGAGCCGATCAGGAAGTCGACGGGATCGCCGGGTGCGGCGTGGACGAGAAGGAAGTTGATGAGGATGATCACGAAGACGAGCGGCACCGCCTGCGCCAGGCGGCGCAGCACGTAGAAGAAGGTCGCACCGCCCAGCGTCGTCACTTCACGAAATAGGCGCGCTCGCGGTTCTCGATATAGCCCTGCGGCCCGGTGACGACGTCGTAGAATCCGGCGGAGAGCGCCTGCACTATCGGCACCTCGTAGAGCGGCAAGGCCGGCAGGTCGCGCATCAGGATCTCCTGGATGCTGCGCCACATCTCGGCGCGCTTGCCGCGGTCGAGCTGCTTGGACTCGGCATCGAAGAGCGCATCGAGATCACGGTTGGAGTATCCCATCGCATTGACGAAGGGCGCCTTCTTGATCTGGTCCGTATGGAAGCGTGGCGTCACGGAGATCGTCGGATCCGGGCCGGTCGTGAAGAGCTGGTTGGCGAGATCGAAATCCCAGTTGCGGAAAACGCGGTCGATGAAGGTCAGACGATCGAAAGTCTGGATCGTGACGTCGATCCCGACGCCGCGCAGATTGTCCTTGATGATCTCCGCCGCGCGTCCCTCGTAGTCGCGCCCGGTCGCCCAGGCGAGGCGCAACGGGAAGCGTTTGCCATCGGCGCCGCGGCGGTGGCCGGCCTCGTCGAGCAGGGCGTTGGCCTTGGTCACGTCGAGGGCATAGTCGTGCTTGTCGGTGAAGATCCAGCCGAGCCCGCTGCTGACCGGGCTCTTTGCGACCTTGCCTTCGCCGAACAGCCCCTTGGCGCGGATGTCCTCGCGGTTGATGGCATGTGCGAGGGCGCGCCGGACCCGCGCGTCCTGCAAGGGGCCGCCGCGCACGTTCATGAGCATGAAGCCGTTGGTCGCCGCCGCCTCGCCGCCGCTGTCGATGATCTGGTAGCGCTTGTCCTTGCGCAGCCGCGCCACCTGATCGTAGGGCACGATGTACCAGTGCAGGAAATCGATTTCCGCGCGCTCGAAGGCGAGCAGCCGCGACGCGGGGTCGGCGGCGATCTTCATCACGATGCGATCGAGATAGGGGAGGTTGGGCTTCCAGTACTGGTCGTTGCGGACGAGTTCGACGAAATTGCCCTTTTCCCATTTCACGAACTTGAACGGGCCGCTGCCGATCGGGCGCTGGTTGGCTGCGTTGGTCTTCGGATCGGTGCCGAGATAGACGTGCTTGGGCATGATCAGCGCGCCGGCGCCGAGCTGCGAGCCGAGCATGGTGAGGAACGGCGCGAAGGGCGCCTTGAGCTTGATCTCGAAGCTGTTCGGACCGATCGCCTTGGCGTGCGCGACATTCGGCCACCACGCCGAGGCCCGCGGATGCACTTTGGCGATGATCTCGTTGAATGTGTACTCGGCATCCTCGGCGGTGACCGGCTTGCCGTCATGCCACTTCGCATTGCGCGCGAGTTCGAAGACATAAGTCAGGCCATCGGGCGAGATCGTCCAGGTCTCGGCCAGATCTGGCGTCGGCTCGAAGTTCAAGTCGAGGCCGATCAGCCCGTTGAACAGATTGGTCGCCGGGATCAGCGCCGCGGTGTCGGTCGCGAGATGCGCGGTCAAGGATCCCGGCTCGCCCTCGAGCGCGATGATCAGCGTACCGCCGCGGCGCGGCGCCGGCTTGCCTTGCGCGTGTGCATGGTGAGCGCCGAATGCCAGCGCTGCCCCCGACATCCGGAGCACCCCACGACGTGCGACGCCCCAACCGCTCTCAAGCATGCAAGCCCCCTCGGCATTCCAATCCAAGGTCCATGTGACCTCAATATCCGCGCGCATTCAATCGCCGGAATCTCCAGCGGCGTGCCCGGAAACCCAGAACCGATGCGGGCTTGCCGCTTGCCCAGCCGCTGCGCGGGCGAAATGTACAGAGCTTTACGTTCGCCCTGGACAGACGCAGCACGCGATTTACGTCTCGTGATCCGAAGCGGCTCATCGGACGATTGGCGACATGGAGACGGCGCGTGATCACGAATCAAACACTGCAGGCCGACAAGCAAGGCCAGGCGTTTCGTGGGCGCTGGATCCGCCGTGTGCTGTTCGCTGCGCATGGCCGATCGATCTCGCTCTACGCATTCTCTTTTTTATTGACGCTCGCGCTGCCCGCGCTGGCCGAGCAACCGCCCAGATCAATCGCGCAGGCAGCCGGGCCAACGCTACGCGCCGCGCCCGCAGGCTGGTCCGTTACGCTCGGCGCCGGCGTGCTGACATCCCCGGAATATGAAGGTTCGCGTCAATACCGGGTCCGCGCGATACCGCTGATCGACGTGCGCTACGCCGATTGGCTTTCGGCCAGCGTTCAACAAGGTGTGCGGCTGGATCTTCTTGCCGCATTCAAGGTCAACGCGATGGGCGACGCCCGGCTGCGGGCGGGGCCACTGATTCGCTATCGCTTTGGACGCGACGAGAGTGACAGCTCCCGGTTGCGTGGGCTCGGCGATCTCGACGGCGCGGTCGAGGTCGGGGGCTTTGCCGGCGTGACGATCGGATCGCTCGGGTTCGACTTGGTCGGCATCCAGGCCGTCAATGATGGCAGCCATGAAGGCGCGCTGGTCGAACTCAGCGCGCAATACCGCATTCGGCCGGCTGAAGGCTTATCGATCGCAGTCGGCCCGAGCTTGGCATGGGCCTCGGATCGCTACATGGAACGGACATTCGGCGTGAGTGCCGCGCAGAGCACGCGCTCGGGACTGCGCCGCTATGACGCTCAATCGGGAATCAAGGATTGGGGTTTCCGGGGTCAAGCGAGATACGAATTTACCGAGGCTATTAATCTCACGGCGATAGCCGGCTACACGCGATTGGTCGGCGACGCCGCCGACGCTCCGATCGTGGCTGATCGCGGTTCAGCAAACCAGTTCAGCGCCGGGCTCATCCTCGGCTATCGATTTTGAGGGGCGATGCCTGGCGGATGAGGCGCCACGTCGTATCTCATGGCGCGGGATGGACGAACTGGGCGAGTGAATACTCGTCGCTGCGTGGGACATAGGTGATGCCGCGGCGCGTCGCCCAGATGTTGATCTGATAGTAGAGCGGGATGATCGCCTGATCGGCGATCGCGATCTCGCTGGCTTCCTGCAGCAGCTTCTCGCGGGCTTTGTCGTCGACGGTGCCCATCGCCTTCTCGGTCAAGGCATCGACCGCCGCATTCGAGTAGCGGCCGCGATTGGCGGCGCCCGTGCCGCGCTCCCGATTCGGGCTGGCGACGAGCGAGCGCAGCGGCGACGACACCTCGCCGGTCCCACTGCCCCAACCGAGCAGGGCCACGCTGTAGGCGTAGTGCGGCGCGCTCGCCTGCGTTGCGAAAGTCGCCCAAGGTAGGCTGACGATCTTGGCGTCGATGCCCACGCGCGCCAGCATCGGCCCGATCGCCTGCAGCACCTTGTCGTCGTTGGGGTAGCGGTCGTTGGGCCCGTGCAAGGTCAGCGACAATCCGTTCGGGAATCCGACGGCGGCCAAGAGCTTGCGCGCGCCGTCGATGTCGAGCGCATCGGGGTGCAGTTTCGGCGATGTGCCGAAGAACCCATCGGGCAGAAAACCGCCGGCCGGAATGGCCGCGCCTTCGAAGAGCCGCTCGACGATGCCCGGACGATTGATCGCCTTGCTGATGGCCTGGCGCACGCGCAGATCCTTCAGCGGATTGCGCGCCAGGATCTGCCCGGCCTTGTCGGCCGCGAAAGGCGACGGATCGCGCGCCTGATCCATCGCAAGGTAGATGAGCCGGTTCGAGGTAATCTGGTGCACGGCGATCTGCGGGCTGGTCCTGAGCCGCGCGAGGTCGCCCGTCGGCACGGCCTCGATCATCTGGACATCGCCGGCGAGCAGCGCTGCCGTGCGCGACGCGTCATTGATGATCAGCTTGAGCGTGACCTTCTGCCAATGCGGCTTCGGCCCCCAATAGGAATCGTTGCGCAGCAGCGTGATGCGGTCGTTGGGCACGAACTCGCCGAGCTTGAACGGCCCGGTGCCGATCGCCGCCCTGCCGCTGTTGAAATCGCCGGTCGACGCCTCGACGGCATTGCGGTTCACGATCGCGAGCGTCGCGAGATCGTTGGGCAACAACGGCCAGGGTGTGCGCGTCTTGAAGCGGATGGTGTGGCTGTCCAGAGCCTCGGTGGAGATGATCGACCGCGTGTAGAGCGTGAACGGTGACGGCGAGTTGGGGACCCAGGGCACGCGCTTGAGCGTGGCGATCACATCCTCGGCCGTGAACGCGCTGCCATCGTGGTAGCGCACGTCCGGCCGCAGCTTGAACTCCCAGGTCAGATCGTCGAGCGCACGCCACGAGACCGCGAGCCCCGGACCGATGCGCTGTTGCGCGTCGTGATGCACGAGTCGATCGAAGACATGCGCCGCGACATTGTTGTTGGGCGAGAGGTTGTGGAAATGCGGATCGGCCGACGTGACGTTGCCGCTGAGTCCGATCGTCAAGTCCTGCGCGGTGGCCGATCCGATCATCACGGATGATGCCACCGCCACTACACGGGCCCAACGAGCCAGCCTGAATGTCATGAGTCTCTCCGTGGGTTCAGTCGCGTGGACGAATGAACCAGAAAACCGCCGCCAGGGATATGGATCAGCGACAGGTGTCGGCTGCGCGTGGTGCGGCGTCCGGAGATTCCGGCGCCGTCAGGCTCTCCAGGAAGGCGACGAGATCATCGATCTCGGCGGGTGCCAGATCGAGGCGCCGGAGGATGCGTTCGCCGTCGGCGTGCAGCCTGTCCTCGTTCAGCTCCGAGTAGTGGCGCGCCACGGCGCGCAGATCGGGCAACGCGCCATTGTGCATGTAGGGCGCGGTGCGCGTGAGCTCGCGCAAGGACGGCACGCGGAACTCGCCGAAATTGCGGTGCGTGAGTTCGACATGCTCCGTGGCGCGCGCGAGCGCCGGGCCGCTCGCGTCGCTGAACCGGCCCAGCCGCGAATAGGGCGACGCTTGCAGCCGCTTGATCCCGCCATGTCGGCCGGGATCGACCTCACCGGGGCGGGTGAAGAATGGAATGCCGACATCGCCGAACTCGCCGTTCGAGAAGCTCGGCCCGAGATGGCAGAGATTGCATTGGCCGCGACCGATGAACAGGCGCAAGCCGCGCTGTGCCGCGATCGGATACGCGGCCGCCGCAGCATCGCCGCGTACCAACGCGTCGCGGAAGAGATCGAACGCCGTCGGCGCGCTCACGATCGTCTCCTGAAATGCGGCCAGTGCCTTGCTGAGATTCACAACCGCGCGCTCATCGTCATCGCCCGGCGCCTCGCTGAACGCGGCGCGGTAGCGACAGCGCAGCTCCGATTCGCCGCGCAGATGCGTCGCGATCGTCGCGACATTCATTCCCATCTCGCGCGGATCGAGCAGCGGCCGCAGGCTCTGCGACCACAGTGAGTCATGCGCGCCGTCCCAACCGAACCAGCGCTGCAGGCGGATATTCGCAAGGCCCTGGGCATTGCGGTCGACACGAGTCAGCCCGGTCGAGACGGGCGCGCCGTCGGCCCAGCCGCGGTCGGGGCGGTGGCAGGTCGCGCAGGCGACCTGGCCATTGGCGGAAAGGCCGGGGTCGAAGAAGAGACGCCGACCGAGTTCGATCGCCGCTTGCGTATTCGAGACGCGGTTGGTCGAATCGCCGGTCCATTCGACGGGCCAGGGCCCGTGCCGTGCGATGGCGCGCCGCTCCGCGTCGGTGAAGTCGAGCAGCGCTTGCGCTTGTGCCGCGATGCTCGTGAGCAGCAGGAAGACGCCGAAGCCTATCGCGAGCAGAGACCGGGTCGAGCGCGCCACGCTCGGACCTCAATCGATGCGGCGCGACAGTGTCGCGCGTTCGTTGCGCCCGTCGGCGCGCAGCTCGACCACGAATTCCCAGCTTCCAGGCATGTGGAACATGAAGCCCTCGGCACGATAGCGGCCGGGGCTGAGCGCAACGATGCGCGGTGCGTAGTTCATGCCGTGCCGATGTTGCGGCATGTGTGCGTTGACGCGCAGCGTCTCGATCGTCGCCGGCTCGTCCTTCGCGCAAGCCGTGACCAGGACGGCGAAGAACTTGCCGGGCTGGATCGCGTCGGGCTCGGTCGAGAGCGCCAGCCGGTAGCGCGCGGACTCCAACCGCTCCGCGTCGGCGGGCAATTGGCAGGCCATCGCGGTTTGCAGGGTCAGCGCGGTGAGCGCGACGCGCGTGATCATGGCGCCTTCGCGGGGTCGAAGTGACCGAACAGCGCCTCGGCATTGCGAAAGGCGATGCGCTCCGCGATGTCGGCGGGCAATTCCGCGAGCCAGGCGCGCGACCAGTTCGCATGCTCGGCGACATAGTGCCAACGCTCCGGCGTGAACGTGTCGGTGCCCACCATGAAACGGTCGGGGAAGGCCACGAACAGCGCGCGCCACTCCGCCGGCACCTTGCCGTCGCTGCCATGCTCGTTGCGGAAAGCGAGATCGGCGGACAGGCGCGGATGTTTGCGCAGCATCTCGGCGACGAGATCGGGTCGGTCGAAACCGGCATGCGCCCAGAGGATGCGGGCCTCGGGCCATTGTTTGAACAGGCGCTCGATCGACTCGACATCGCCATGGGCGTGCAGCACGAGGTCGTGCTGCCGTGCGAGCTCGACCATGCGACGCACGACCGGAAGATCCGCATCGGCGCCGTAGACGTGGAACTCGCCGATGGCGACGTAGCGGTAGCGGCGCAGCCGATCCTCGAGATACGCAACGATGGCCACGTCGCGGACCCAGCCACTGGTGTCGGCGCGCGTGCGATAGGGTCGCAGCGACGGCCAGATCAGATCGGGCGCCGCCTTCACCAGCATCTGATTGCCGTCGTCGTCGGAGCTCGAGACGAGGGCCCGCTTGATGCCGGCCTTGCGCAGGATGGCGATCGCCTCGGTCGGCGGCGTCAGCGCCCAGGCATCATGACTGTAATGGAGATGCGCATCGATGATCGGCAATGGCTCGGCCTGCGCGGTCGCCATCACGCTCGCGGCGAGAACCAGGGCGCCGAGGGCCCACAGCATGGTCATGATCATCTCCCGTTCTTGGCCCGCCCGATGCCGCAAATTGACCCGTGCCGCTCGTCACGACAACCCTTCAAACGAATCGTCGTCGGCGGGTTATGGCCGCTTGGCGTGTCACTGGGCGGGCCGATATGCTGCGCGGGCGCGGCCGATGGCGCGCCGGGAGGAAAATGAGCGGAGCGTTGGAAGTCGATCGCGTCGAAGTGTCCTATGGCGCGACGAAGGTCCTCAAAGGAATTGCGCTGACGATCGCGCCGGGCGAGTTCGTCGCGCTGCTCGGCTCGTCGGGATGCGGCAAGACGACCCTGCTGCGCGCGATCTCCGGCTTCGTCGCCGTGACCGCTGGATCCGTGCGCGCCGATGGGCGCGACATCACGCGCGAGACGCCGGACAAGCGCGACATGGCGATGGTGTTCCAGAGCTACGCGCTGTGGCCGCATATGAGCGCCGCGCAGAACATCGGCTACGGCCTGCGCGTGCGCGGCTGGGACCGCGCCAAGATCGGCGCGCGCGTCGAGGAGATGCTTCGCCTCGTGCGCCTGGAGGGTCTGGGCGCGCGCAAGCCTGCCGAGCTTTCGGGTGGCCAGCGCCAGCGCGTGGCGCTAGCGCGCGCATTGGCCATCAGTCCGCGCTACCTGCTGCTCGACGAGCCGCTCTCCAACCTCGACGCCCGCGTGCGCGAGGATGTGCGCCACGAGATCAAGTCGATTCAGCGCGCCCTCGCCATCACGACCATCCATGTCACGCATGATCGCGAGGAGGCGATGATCCTCGCCGATCGCATCGTCATTCTCGACAAGGGCGAGATCGCGCAGGCCGGCTCGCCGGAAGAGGTCTACAACCGGCCGGTCTCGGCTTTCGTGGCGAATTTCATGGGCGCGACGAACGCGCTCATCCTCGACGCGGCGGCGCTGCCGCGCGGTGCGGTCGCCGAAGGAGGCGGTTCCTTCGCGGTGCATTTTCGCAGCGAGGCCGCATCGCTCGCGCCGACCGATGCCAGCGATCCGGATGCGCTCATGCTGCCGGGAGTCGTCTCGCAAATTTCCTATCCCGGCGGCGTCTGGCGCTATGCGGTCGATGTCGGGACGCGGCGACTGCTCGTCGACTCGCGCGATCGATTGCCGGTCGGCGCCGCGGTGCGCGTGCGCGTGCCGCGTGACAATTTGCACGTGTTTGCGGCGGACACCGCCACATATGCGCAACACAGGGCTGCCAGTGTCGCGGCCTGATCGTCAAACCCCAGGGAGGAAGCCCATGTTCCGAAGAAGCCTGCTCATCAGCGCGGCGATCGCCGCGGCCGCACTGCCCGCGAACGCCCAGCAACGCACGATCAACGTGCTCACCGCGGGCGACCAGAACATGGTCGACTACATCACCGATTATCTCGGGCCGATGTTCGAGAAGGCCAATCCCGGCGTCAAAGTGCGCGCGGTCGGCACGGGGCCCGGCGATGCCGGCTCGCAGAAGATCTGGGAGCGACTGGAGGCGCAGCAGAAGGCGAACACCGCGACCTGGGACGTCGATGTCGCGGTCGTGCACCAGACGATGGCCGGCGTGATGGTGAGGGAGAACAAGCTCTCGCGCTATCGCGCGAACGTCGAAACCAGTTCGCTGGTGACGCGCGACACGGCGAAGAAGGCGCTCGGCGCGGATGTCGACGGCTTCGTCATGCCGATGTTCCACAGCCAGGTCGCGATCGCCTACAACCCGGCGATGGTGACGGCGCCGCCCAAGAGCTACGCCGAGCTCATCGACTGGGCGGAAAAGAACCCCAAGAAGTTCGGTCATAACGGCGTGCGCGGCGGCATGTCCGGCGTGGCGTTCGTGTTCGGCTGGGTCTACGCCAACACCGCCGATCCTCAGAAGCTGATGGACGGCCCCTATGATGCGTCGATGCGCGCAACCTGGGCGCCGGCGATGGCGAAGCTCAAGGAGTTCAACAAGAACGTCGTCATCACGCCGGGCAATGCCGGCACGCTCGACCAGCTCAATCGCGGCGAGATCGCGATGGGGCCGGTGTGGATGGACATGTTCTACACGTGGCAGGCGGAAGGCCGTCTGGCGCCGAACATGCGCCTCGAGCTGATCTCGCCGGGCCTGCCGGGGCAGCCGATGTACTACGTGATCCCGGAGAAGTCGGCCAATGCCGAGCTCGCGCGCAAATTCGTCGCGCTCGCGACATCGCCGGCGGTGCAGGCCGAGGGTATCGTGAAGCGCTTCAACTGGCTGCCGGGCATCGACGCGCAGCACGTTCAGCAGCACCTCGACAAACAGGTCTGGGAGAAGCTGTTCAAGGATGTCTCGCCGCAGCAGCTCGCCGAACGCGGCAAGCCAATGCCGATGGGCAGCTACTTCAAGGAGATCCAGGAGGATTACGAACGCCTGGTCGCGAATTGAACCGAGACGTCTGCGAGAGTCCCCCCACTCCGGCCCTCCCCCGCGAGGGGGGAGGGAGAAGGGGAGAGAGTGGGTGGAACGGGGGCTGCCGGATTCCCTCCCCCCTCGTCGGGGAGGGCTAGGGTGGGGGGATTCCGCGCGCCGCTGCTGCCGTTGCTGCTCGTCACGCCCGCGCTGGCGATCGTGGCGCTGCTGTTCATCTATCCCCTGGGCTATTCCGTCGCGACGGCGTTCCAGGACAAGGGCGGCGCATGGACGCTCGCCAATTTCGCGACGGCGTGGAGCTTCTACGCGAGGGATGTCGGCTTCACCGCGATCATCATCGTGCTGTCGACCGCGATCATCGGCGTGGTGGGGATTGCGATCGGCGGCTATCTCGTGCTCGGCACCACGCCCTGGGCGGTCGCCGCTTTGGCGTGGATCTATCGCTGGCCGCTCTTCGTGCCGTTCATCATCGCCGCGCAATGCATGCGCACCTTTCTCGCCAAGAACGGTCTGATGAACAACAGCCTGATCGCCGCCGGGTTGATGCCGCCGGATGCGGCGCAGGGCTTCCTCGATTGGCGCGGCATCGTGATCACCTTCGTGTGGAAGCAGGCGCCCTTCGCAACGCTGATGATCTCCGGCGCGATGGCGTCGCTCGATCGCGGCACCATCGACGCGGCGCGCAATCTCGGTGCCAGCCGGTTGCGCATCCTGCTCGAGATCATCGTGCCGCAGATCCGCCCGACCCTGATGGTCGCGCTGATCCTGTCGAGCGTGACGATGATGAGCGTGCTCTCCGTGCCGCTGATGCTCTCGGGCCAGACGCCGACGATGATGACCGTGCAGATGGCCTATCGCATCAATCAGCACGGTGACTACGGCGTCGCCAATGCGCTTGGCCTGATGTCCTATGTGATGACGGCGGCGGTCGCGTGGATCTATTTGCGCGAGAGCCTGCGCGAGAAACGCGCATGAGCGCCGTCGCGTCGCAATGGCGTTGGCTGCCGCGCGCGCTCGCGTTGGGCGTGCTCGCCTATGTCGTGTTCGGGCCGCTCGCCAACCTGCTGATCTGGTCCTTCGCCGAGGCGTGGTACTGGCCCAACAAGCTGCCCTCGCAATGGGGTTTTCGTTTCTGGGAGTACGTGTTCAGGCCGACCGGGCGCGTGATGGAAGCGTTGTGGAACTCGATCTGGATCGCGCTTCTCACAGTTGGCGTGAGCCTCGCGGTCGCCGTGCCGGCCGGCTATGCGCTGGCGCGCGGCCAGCTACCCTGGCGCGCCGTGATCATGCTGGCCTTCCTGCTGCCGCAGGCGTTTCCGAGCCTGCCGGTCTACATCAACATCGCGCGGATCTTCTACGAGTTCGGACTCAACGGCACGGTCACCGGAGTCGTGCTCGTCCACGCCTCGCACGGCCTGGTCTTCTCCGTGTGGATCGCCACCGCGGCGTTTTCGGCGATCGACCAGGAATTGGAGCAGGCCGCGCGCAACCTCGGCGCCAGCGCGCTGCGGACGTTCATGACCGTGACGTTGCCGCTGGCCACGCCGGGGCTGATCGCGGCCTCGATCTTCGTCTTCCTGGAATCCCTCGATGAATTCACCGGTTCGTTCTTCGTCGGCGCACCGGAGGTCAAGACCCTGCCGTTGGAGATGTTCACGGCGTCGATGGGCGGCAACTACCAGATCAGCTCGATCACCGCGCTCATCCTGCTGGTGCCGTCGATCGCCTTCATGCTCGTCGTCGAGCGTTTCCTGAGGGGCGACGTACTTGCCAAAGTGGGGGCCTAGCAGCCTTGCCCGCCAGGGCGCAGGGCCCTAGGTTCGCGACGCGTTCACTCCTGACACTTGGAAATTTCATGCGTTACGTCTCCACGCGCGGCGCTGCTCCGGCGCTTGCCTTCGACGATGTGCTGCTTGCCGGCCTGGCCCGCGATGGCGGGCTCTACGTGCCGGAATCCTGGCCCCATCTCAGCGCGGCGACGCTGGCGGATCTTGCCGGCCGGCCCTATCACGAGATCGCTTTTCGCGTGCTGTCGCCTTTCGTGGGACGCGCCATCAAGCAGGCTGAACTGGCGGCGCTGATCGAGGACGCGTATCGCGGCTTCGGCCATCCCGCGGTGGCGCCGCTCAAGCAGCTCGCCGCCAACGACTTCCTGCTGGAGCTGTTCCATGGGCCGACCCTGGCGTTCAAGGATTACGCGCTGCAGGTCGTTGGCCGGCTGTTCGATCACGTGCTGCGCAAGAAGGGCGCGCGCGTCACCATCGTCGTCGCCACGTCGGGCGACACGGGCTCGGCGGCGATCGAGGCCTGCCGCGATCGCGACACCGTCGACATCTTCATCCTGCATCCCCGGGGCCGGACCTCGGAGGTGCAGCGCCGTCAGATGACGACGATCAAGGCCGCGAATGTCCACAACATCGCGCTCGACGGTACCTTCGACGATTGCCAGGACCTGCTGAAGGCGATGTTCGCCGACGCTGCATTTCGCGATCGCGTGAAACTCTCGGCGGTCAACTCGATCAATTGGGCGCGCATCGCAGTGCAGGTCGCATACTACGTCGCGTCTGCGCTTGCGCTGGGCGCGCCCAAGCGCCGCGTCGCGTTCACCGTTCCGACCGGCAATTTCGGGAACATCTATTCGGCCCATGCGGCGCGCAAGATCGGGTTGCCGATCGATCGGCTCGTGGTCGCCTCGAACCGCAACGACATCCTCTGGCGCACGATCACGACTGGCGAGATGGCGCTTGCCGATGTCGAGCCGAGCCTCAGCCCGAGCATGGACATCCAGGTATCGAGCAACTTCGAACGTCTGCTCTTCGAACTCTGGGGGCGCAGCGGCAAGGCCACGGCGGCGCTGATGCGCGAATTCCGTGCCGATCGCCGGGCGGAGATTCCCGCGGCGCGACTCGAGGCGCTGCGTGCCGGCTTTGCGACAGGCCGCGCGTCTGACGACGACACGCTGGCGACGATCCGGCGCATTCACGCGGAGACCGGCGAGGTCATCGATCCGCACACGGCCGTGGCGATCCATACGGCCTGCCTGACGGCGCGGACGCCGGGCGTGCCCATGGTCACGCTGGCCTGCGCGCATCCGGCGAAGTTCCCCGATGCGGTGGAGCGCGCCACGGGAATACGGCCCGCGCTGCCGCCACGCCTCGCGGATCTGTACGAGCGTGAGGAATTCGTCACGACGCTGCCCAATGACCTGCGCATGGTGCAGGAATTCGTGATCGCCCGGGCGAGGGCGGCATGAGCGTGCGCGTCGAGACGCTTGCGAATGGCTTGACCGTCGCGACCGATCGCATGGAGTCGGTGGAGACGGTTTCCGTCGGCGTCTACGTCAATGTCGGCACGCGCCAGGAGCGTGCCGAGACCAACGGCGTGGCGCATATCCTCGAACACATGGCGTTCAAGGGCACGACGACGCGCAGCGCGCGCGACATCGCCGAACATGTCGAGGCGGTCGGCGGGCAGATGAACGCGCATACCGGTCGCGAGCAGACCGCCTATTACGTCAAGCTCCTGAAGGAGGATCTCGCGCTGGGGGTCGACATCGTCGCCGACATCCTGATCAATTCCGTCTTCGCGCCCGAGGAACTGGAGCGCGAGCGTGGCGTCATCCTGCAGGAACTCGGCCAGGTCGAGGACACGCCTGACGACGTGATCTTCGATCGCTTCAGCGAGGCCGCCTATCCCGGGCAGGCCGTCGGTCGGCCCATCCTCGGCAAGGCCGAGATCATCGAGACGCTGCCGCGCGATTCTCTCGTCGAATTCCGTCAGCGCCACTACGGTGCATCGCAGATGGTGCTGTGCGCCGCCGGCAAGGTCGATCACGACGCGCTGATGGCGCTTTCGGGGAAAGCCTTCTCGGCGTTGCCGCCGGTCGGGCACCATGAGCTGACGCCCGCACGCTGGAGCGGCGGCGAGTACCGCAAGCTTGACGACCTGGAACAGGTCCACCTGACCATCGGCTTTCCCGGCGTGTCCTTCGCCGATCCCGACTACTGGGCAGCGAACGTCCTGGCGACGATCCTCGGCGGCGGCATGTCGTCGCGCCTGTTCCAGGAGATCCGCGAACGGCGTGGCCTCTGCTATTCGATCTCGGCCTGGTCCGGATCGTTGATCGATGGCGGCAGCTTTGGCGTCTATACCGGCACGGGACCGGACGAGGTCGCCGAGTTGATGCCGATCCTGATCGAAGAGCTGAAGCGCGCGACCGTCGCGCCCTCGCCCGAAGAGCTCGCGCGCGCGCGAGCTCAAATCCGCGCGGGCTTGCTGATGGGGCTCGAGAGCACGTCATCGCGGATGGATGCGCTCGGCAGCCACATGCTGATCTACGGACGCCCGCTGCCGACGACCGAGATCGTTGCGCGGATCGAGGCGGTCGATGCCGCGCAGGTCGCCGCGGCCGCGCGACGCCTATTCGCAGGCGACCCGACCTTGGCGGCGATCGGGCCGATCGAGAAACTGGAGTCGATGGCGCAGCTGCGCGCCCGTCTTGCCTGAGGTCCGCATCGCCTTCAGGCGTGGCCAGCCGTGCCGGACAAACTGCTCGGCGTGAGTCGTAGCTTGGCGAGGGCGCGTTCCCATTTCGTGTCGAGCATGGCGTCGAAGACGATCGAATCGTCGGCCGGCACGTTGAGCCAACCGTTTTCCGTGATCTCGCGTTCCAGCTGTCCCGGACCCCAGCCGCTATAGCCGAGCGCGAGGAGCGAGCGCGACGGACCTTCGCCCTTTGCCAGCGCTTTCAGGATTTCGATCGTCGCCGTGAGGGCGAATCCGCCCTCGACCTTGAGCGTGTCGTCGCGCACGTAGTCGTCGGAATGCAGGACGAAGCCGCGCCCCTCTTCGACCGGGCCGCCGGCGAGCACACGGATGGCGCGTGCGTCGGGCGCGCGCTCGATATCGAGCTGATCGAGCAATGCGGGGAACGTGATCTTCTTGAACGGCCGGTTCACGACCAGTCCGAGCGCGCCATCCTTGCTATGCGCGCACATGTAGATGACCGAACGCTCGAAACGCGAATCGGCCATTTGCGGCATCGCGACCAGGAGCTGGCCAGCGAGCGAACCGGATGTCTTGTGCGTGGTAGCCATTGCTGAGCACCGAATGTTGCCTCGGTCAGTCTGAAGTGTAGCTTAAGCTGGAAGCGGTCGCGCGGGTGTGACGATCCGTGTCCGGCCTTCGGAGGATTGCTGCTGATTCAATCCCTATGGATCATGGGTCTTTCCTGTATTCACAGGTTCGCCAGCACCCCTGATGACCAGGGCGACGCGAGCGGCTATAGGTTGCGGCATCGCGTTAACCAAACCCACTCAACGAGAGGAAGGACGACCCATGATCAAGGTTGGTGACACAGTTCCCGCTGCGAAGATGAAGACCAAGACGGCGGACGGCATGAAGGATCTCACCAGCGACGACATCTTCGCTGGCAAGAAGGTCGTCGTCTTCGGCCTCCCCGGCGCATTCACGCCGACTTGTTCGGCCAAGCATCTGCCCGGCTATGTCGAGCACGCGGCGGCGATCAAGGCGAAGGGCGTGCAGACGATCGCGTGTCTGTCGGTCAATGATGCCTTCGTGATGGACGCCTGGGGCAAGGATCAGAAGGTCGGCGACAAGGTGCTGATGCTGGCGGACGGCAATGCCGAGTTCACCAAGGCGATCGGACTCGAGATGGACGGCACCGGTTTCGGCATGGGGACGCGCTGCAAGCGCTTCTCGATGGTTATCGAGAACGGCGTGGTCATGTCGTTGAATGTCGAGAAGCCGGGCGCTTTCGAGGTGTCCGATGCAGCGACGGCGCTGAAGCAAGTCTGAGCAGAGCCAAACGACGAACGAGACGGGCGGCCTCGAGGGCCGCCCGTTTGGTTTTGCACGAACGCTCGGTCGTTCAGTGCAGCGTGAAGATCTGCGCGTTGAGGCGTATCTCGCCTGGCGTGAGCAGGCGCGCCGAGCCGACCCGGACCTGATGCAGGCGCCCTTCGATCTTCCGTTCCCAGAACTCCAGGAACCGCCCCAGGATCGGAAAGCTTGGGGCTAGGTCGTAATCCTGCCAGATATAGCTCTGCAGCAATGCCGGATGATCCGGCAGGCGGTAGATGATTTCCGCCGTGGTGAGACGATAGCCATCCAGTTGTCGGACGAGAGTGCTCATCAGCAGACCTCCGTGAACCGTTGCGTCGACGCCGCAAGCGTCGCGCGATCAGATTGCGCCGGGCATATAAATTTTCATCTAATTCAACGGTTTGGCAGCCTCGTGTGGAAAGTGCTGCCACGATTCAGTCACCAACCTTGACTCGTCCGAATGCGGCCCCTATCTCCGTCAGCACTCGGGCGGCTCGAGTGCTAACAGCATCTCGAGATCGAGCCCAAGCGTATGAAACCGGAGGAAAAGACAGGATGAAGTTCCGTCCCTTGCATGACCGTGTGGTCGTGCGTCGCATTGAAGAAGACCAGAAGACCGCTGGCGGCATCATCATTCCCGACACGGCCAAGGAAAAGCCGATGCAGGGAGAGGTGATCTCGGTCGGTCCGGGCGCCCGCAACGAGAAGGGCGATCTCGTCCCCCTCGACGTCAAGGCAGGCGACACGGTGTTGTTCGGCAAGTGGTCGGGCACCGAGGTGAAGCTCGATGGCACGGAGCTCCTGATCATGAAGGAGTCCGACATCATGGGCATCATCGAAGGCGCAGCGAGCGCCAAGAAGAAAGCCGCCTGATTTCGTTCTGAGGCCAATCGAAAGGTTTTTCCCACATGGCAGCTAAAGACGTACGTTTTTCCGCCGACGCACGCGCGCGCATGCTGCGCGGCGTCGACATTCTCGCTGACGCGGTCAAGGTGACGCTGGGCCCCAAGGGCCGCAATGTCATCCTCGACAAGTCGTTCGGCGCACCGCGCATCACCAAGGACGGCGTGACCGTCGCCAAGGAAATCGAACTTTCCGACAAGTTCGAGAACATGGGCGCGCAGATGGTCAAGGAGGTTGCCGTCAAGACCGGCGACCTCGCCGGTGACGGCACCACGACCGCCACGGTGCTCGCTCAGGCCATCGTCCGTGAGGGCGCCAAGGCCGTCGCGGCAGGCATGAACCCGATGGATCTCAAGCGCGGCATCATGCTCGCGGTCGAGACCGTCGTCGAAGATCTGAAGAAGCGTTCGAAGCCGGTCAAGGACCACAAGGAAGTCCGGCAAGTCGGCATCGTGGCCGCCAATGGCGACACGGAAGTCGGCGAGATGATCGCCAAGGCGATGGAAAAAGTCGGCAAGGAAGGCGTGATCACAGTCGAAGAGGCGAAGAGCCTGGAGACCGAGCTCGACGTCGTCGAGGGCATGCAATTCGATCGCGGCTATCTGTCGCCGTACTTCATCACCAACGCAGAGAAGATGATCTGCGAACTCGAGAACCCGTACATCCTGATCCACGAGAAGAAGCTCGCTGGCCTGCAGCCGTTGCTGCCGGTTCTCGAAGCCGTGGTGCAGTCGGGCAAGCCGCTGCTGATCATCGCGGAAGAGGTCGAGGGCGAGGCGCTCGCGACACTCGTGGTGAACAAGCTGCGCGGCGGCCTCAAGGTCGCGGCAGTCAAGGCGCCGGGCTTCGGTGATCGTCGCAAGGCGATGCTCGAAGACATCGCGGCGCTCACCAACGGCCAGGTGATCAGCGAAGAGCTGGGCATCAAGCTCGAAGGCGTGACTCTCGACATGCTCGGCCGTGCCAAGAAGGTCACGATCGAGAAGGAGAACACGACGATCGTCGACGGCGCCGGCAAGAAGACCGACATCCAGGCACGTTGCGCGCAGATCAAGGCGCAGGTCGAGGAAACCACCTCGGACTACGACCGCGAGAAGCTGCAGGAGCGTCTGGCCAAGCTCGCAGGCGGCGTCGCGGTGATCCGCGTCGGCGGTGCGACCGAGATCGAAGTGAAGGAGCGCAAGGATCGCGTCGATGACGCCATGCACGCCACCAAGGCGGCAGTCGAGGAGGGCATCCTCCCCGGCGGCGGCTCGGCGCTGCTCTACGCGATCAAGTCGATCAAGGGCCTGAAGGGCGACAACGATGACCAGAATCGTGGCATCGCGATCGTTCGCCTGGCCCTCGAGGCCCCGGCGCGGCAGATCTCCGAGAATGCGGGCGTCGACGGCTCCGTCGTGGTCGGCAAGATCCTCGAGCAGAGCGATGCCAATTTCGGCTACGACGCCGAAGGCGGCAAGTTCGTCGACATGGTGAAGGCCGGCATCATCGACCCGACCAAGGTCGTGCGCTTGGCATTGCAGGATGCGGCTTCGGTCGCGGCTCTGCTCATCACCACTGAGGCGATGATTGCCGAGCGTCCGGAGCGCAAGTCTGCGATGCCGGGCGGCGGCGGCGGCGGCGGCGGCATGGGCGGCATGGGCGGCGACATGGATTTCTGATCCGGCTTACCGGATCGGAATTCCGCCGAGTGAACGGGGCGGGACCTTCGGGTCCCGCCCTTTTCGTTTGTGCGATCGCCCGCGCGGTGCGCTAAAAGCCCAGCATCATCGGAGGTCGGACATGTTCACCAAGGCCAAGCTCGACGCATTGCGTGCACGCTACGAAGGCGCCGGCGCGGGTGACGTCCAGGATCCCGAATTCCGCAAAGTCTCCGATATGCTCTTCAAGGGCACGGATCGGCGGCGGTTTCCCTATGCCGACGTGACGACGTTCCTCGATGCGCCCTATCGACCCGAGGCGCAGGAGGCCGCGGATTTCTGCGGGCTGGACGCGGTCCTGGTCGGTGTCCCCATGGATCTCGGCGTCACCAATCGCCCGGGCGCGCGACTCGGGCCGCGCGCCGTGCGCAATGTCGAACGCATCGGTCCCTACAACCACGCGCTCAAGATCGCGCCAGTGGCGGCGATGAAGACGGCGGATATCGGCGATGTCCCTTTCCGCAGCCGGTATGGTCTGGCGCAATCGATCGAAGACATCGAAGCCTTCTTCGCGAGGATCCATCGCGCCGGTGTCGTCCCCTTCGCGGTTGGCGGCGATCATTCCATCACCTATCCGATTCTCAAGGCGCTCGGCCGCGAACGCTCCGTCGGGCTCGTCCACATCGATGCGCATTGCGACACCGCGGGTCCGTTCGAAGGCTCGAAATTCCATCACGGTGGCCCGTTCCGCCACGCCGTCCTCGACGGCGTGCTCGATCCGGAACGTACGATCCAGATCGGCATCCGCGGGTCGGCGGAGTTCCTCTGGGAATTCTCCTACGCGTCCGGCATGACGGTCATTCATGCGGAGGAGGTGACGGAGCTCGGCATCAACGCGATCATCGCGAAGGCGCGGGCGATCATCGGCGATGGCCCGACCTACCTGTCGTTCGACGTCGACGGGCTGGACCCGGCCTTCGCACCGGGCACCGGGACGCCCGAGGCAGGTGGGCTTTCGGCGCGCGAGGTGCTCGCGATCCTTCGCGGGATGAGCGGGGCGAACATCATCGGCGGCGATGTGGTGGAGGTCGCGCCGCAATACGACCCGACGACCAACACCGCGCAGATCGCCGCGCAGGCCCTGTTCGAGATGGTATCGCTGGTCGCGCTGGCGCGGCGTTCATAGACGAAGTCCCGGTGCCGGCGGCTCCGGCGCTCAGTTCATGGCGAGAGCACCGGCACATCGCGGGCGAACAAACCGATCGCGTCGCCGAGCAGCGCACGCAGTTCGGCATGGTCATGCGCGTCGAGCACGGGGCCGCCGGCGCGCGCCGCGGTCGATGCGAGCAGGCCGCGGCGGCGCAGCACCTCCTTCGTCGCGCGCACGCGAAACACCATCTGAAAGACGAGCAGCGGCAGCGACACGTTATAGAGCCGACGGGTCTCGGCGACGTCGCCACGGCGCCATGCCGCCATCATGAGGACATGCACGTCGGCGATCTCCAGGGCGGGCATCGTGCCGGCCGCGCCGCGTGCGAGCTCGTCGACGATGTAGCGCGCGCCCGCGCCACCGAAGACGGCGTCGACCGCATCCCCAGCCGCTTCGCGGATGCGCGTGACATGCTGGCCGCAGGGCATCGTCTCTTCCTTGATGTAACGGATCGTCGGCACCGCCTTGGCGATGGCGGCGACGGCGGACGGCTCGAGCCCGGCGCCACTGGGCGGCGGCGCGTTCTGCAGCATCAGCGGCAGATCCGCCTCGCCGGCGATCGCCGTGTAAAACGCGATATGGCGCGCGACATCCACGCCGTTCGGCTGCGCCGCCATGATCATGGCGGCCACGGCGCCCGCGGCCCTGCCTTCGCGCACGCGCGCGGCGGCGCGCGCCGGATCCGCGTCGCTCGCGCCGACGATGAAGGGGACGCGGCCCGCGATTTGACGTCCGAGCGCTGCCACGAGCGGCGCGCGTTCCTCCGGCTTCAACGTCTCGACTTCGCTCGCCATGCCTGGAAAGACCAGGCCATCGACGCCGCAATCGAGCGCCCAATCGGCGAGGCGGAGCAGGGCAACCGTGTCGGGCGCGCCATCGGCGCCGAACGGCGTGGGCAGAACCGGGAAGACCCCGGTGAGAGTTTTCATTTCACGGCTCCCGCGGTGATGCCCGCGATGAAGTAGCGTTGCAGGAATCCGAACGCGGCGACCACCGGCAGCGAGGCGAGGATGGATGCCGCCATCGCCGCCCCCCAATCGCTGTTCACCTCGTTCAGATAGTTGAGCAGCAGGCCGGGGCCGACTGTCCGGTTCGACTCCGACACGATGATCGTCATCGAGTAGAGCAGATCGTTCCACGACCACATGAAGGCATAGAGGAATACGGTGACGACCGCCGGGATCGAGACCGGCAGCACGATGGTGTGGAATATGCGCAGCTCGCTCGCGCCATCCGCGCGCGCCGCCTCGATGATCTCGTCGGGTACTTGCGTGAAATAGCTGTAGAGCATGTAGGTGCTCACCGGCAGGGCGAAGACGATGTAGGAGAGCACCAGGCCCGAGCGCGTGTCGATCAGCGCCCAGTCGTTGAGGATCGGGTAGAGGCTGATCAGCAGCAAGCCGAAAGGAAAGACCTGGGCGGAGAGGATGGCGATCATGATCGCGCGCCGGCCGCGATAGCGGAACTTGGCGAAGGAATAACCGGCATAGATCGCCAGGATCGTATTGAGCGACGCGCTGGCGCCGGAGCTGAGCAGGCTGTTCTTGAGATGCAACAGCAGGTCGCCCTTCAGCACGGCCGTGCGGAAATGCTCGAGCGTCGGCGCCAGCACGAAAGGCGTGGGGATGACGCGATAGAGCTCGGCGTTCGACTTGAACGCGGAGACGACCAGCCAGTAGACGGGAAAGAACAGGAAGAGCCCCAGCATCACGAGCGTGGCGGCGAAGGCGACGCGGGCGAGCGGCGAGCGCAAATCGAGCATCGCGTCACGCCCCGCGCATCAGATGGCGGAGATAGAAGATGGCCGGCGGCAGGATCGTGGCGAGCCACAACACACCGATGGCCGAGGCGAAGCCGATGTCCCAGACCTCGAAAGCCTGGCGATAGACTTCGATCGAGAGCGTCGTCGTCGCCCGCACGGGGCCGCCGCGGGTCAGCGCGAAGATCGTATCGAATTGCTGCAGATTGCCGATGACGCCGAGCACGATGACGACGAGCAGCACGGGCCTGATATGCGGCAGCACGATGTCGCGCAGGAGTTCGCGATTGCGCGCGCCGTCGACACGCGCCGCGTCGATCTGTTCGCGATCGAGGCTCTGCAGCCCGGCCAGGAAGAACGCCATGAACAGCGGCACGGACAGCCAGATCTTGGTGATGAGGATCGCCGCCATCGCGCCGCCGGGCGTGGCGAGCCAGGCGGTAGGGTGGTCGATCAGACCGAATTCGAGCATCACGGCATTGAGCACGCCCAACCGGCTGTTGAAGATCCAACCCCAGACGAAGGCCGAGACCGTGCTCGGCAGCACCCAGGGCAGCAGCGAAATTGCCCGCAGCGTTGCGCGGCCGCGGAAGGACTGGTGCAGGATCAGCGCCCAGGCGAGCCCCAGCACGACGGTGCCGGCCGTCGCGCCGGTGACATAGACCGCCGTCGTCGCGAAGGCGCCGAGCACACGCGCATCGGCGAGCGCGCGCGAGAAATTGGCCAGTCCGATGAAGCGCGGTTCGATCGATTGCAGCGTGAACTCGGTCAAGGACAGGCCGAGCGCACGCAGGAACGGCACGATGATGACCACCGCGAAGGCGAGCAGCGCCGGCACGGCGAAGAGCATGCCGATGCGCCGCTCGGCAGCCTTGAGGCCGCCGGCGCTCGCACCGCGCGAGATCGGCGCCGTCACCGATCCCGCCATCGCGTCGTTTCGCATGCGCTTCGCCTGCGCGTTCGGCGCGGCTCAACCCTTCTTCGCCATCGCGGCTTCGAGCCGGCCCCGTAGCGCCACGATCGCCGTGTCGGGCGTCTTCTGCCCCAGCATCGCCGCCTGCACCTCCTCGTTGATCGCGCTCGTGATCTCCGCCGCGTTGGGCCAGATGCCGACCTCGTTGAGACGGGTCGTGCCGGCCGCGGCGCTCCAGGCCTTCAGATAGGCGTCGCCGGTGACGGCGGCGTTGGCGCGCGCCGCCTTGGTGACCGGCAGGGCGCTCTGCTCGATCGGGAAGCCGAGCTGCACCTTGTCCGACATGATGAGCTCCATCCATTTGCGCGTCGCCGAATCGGCGGCGAGCTTGCCGCCACTCGCGAAGGCGATCACGAGATGCCCCCAGGCGATCGAGACGGGTTGGTCGCTGGCTCTCAGCGTCGGCGTCGCCATCGGCGCGATCGCGGGATCGAAACCTTCGCCGCGGCCGGAGAAGGACCGCAGCTGCGCGCGCGCCTCGGCGGATCGAAGTAGAAGCCCGCCGCGCCTTGCGCCTGGAGCCGCCGTGAATCCGGTCGATCGATCTCCGGCGCCGAGAGGCGATCCTTCATCAGCCCCGCGACGAAGCCGAGCGCCGCCTTGCCTTCCGGCGAGTTGATGACGACCTTGCCGCCGTCGTCGATGATCCGGCCGCCATGCGCCCAGACCCAGATCAGGAAATCCAACGGGATCGAATTGTTGTTCTTCGTCGCCATCGCGTAGGGCACGCTGTCGCGGATCTTGACGAGCGCGGCGCGGAACTCGTCGATGGTCTTGGGCAGCGCGGCGACGCCGGCCTTGGCGAGGACCTCGCGATTGGCGACCATGCCGATCGACCCGCTCATCAAGGGAATGCCGAGCTGCTTGCCGGCGACCTTGCCCATGCCGAGCGCATTGGCGTCGAAGGCGGCGGCCAGCTTGTCGGCGCCGAAGACCTCGTTGAAATCGACGATTCCCGGCAGGCCGTTGAAGTTCGGCATCCAGCGTTCCTGCACCTGGACCGTGCTGGGCGCGGTATTGGAACGCACGCGCAGCAGCAGATTGCGCTGCACATCGCCCCAGGCGGAGCCGATGAGCTCGACCGATGTGCCCGATGCGGCCTTGAAATCCGCGGCCATCTTCTCGACCGAGGCCTTTCCGGCCTGCTCGGCGAAGGTGAAGCTCATGAAGGATGGGCCCGCGGCCTGGGCGGCCGCCATCCGATTCAGCGCAGGCGCAGCGAGTGTTCCGATCGCGAAGCGGCGTCTTGTCAGCATGTCCTTCTCCCTGTCGTGTTGTGTTTGAAGACTCGAGTCAAGTCCCGGCGCTCACACCACGCCGCCGTCGAGGATCAAATTCTGGCCGGTCGCCATGCGTGAATCGTCCGAGGCGAGCCAGAGTACGAGCCGCGCGACATCGTCCGACGCGAGATGCCGCTCGAGGCATTGACGCTCGAGATAGGCGGCGAATTTCTCCGGTGCCATTGCTTGCGCACGCGTGACCTGACGCTCGGCGTCGGGTTTCATGCGTGGCCCTGTGCATGCGCGGAGGACGGCGATGCGATCGCCCGGCCTTCCTCGTCGGCGTTGAAGAGATGAATGCGGCCAGGGTCGAGGGCGAGCGCGAGCGTCTCGCCCGAACTCACGCGGTGAGCGCCGGGCAGGCGCACGAGAATCGGCTCGGGCCGCGCGCCCGTCGTCACGAACGCGAAGGTGTCGCTGCCGAGCTGCTCGACGAAGGATACGCGGCCCGAGAGCGTGCCCGGCGTGCCTCGAGTCGCCGGCGTGAGATGTTCGGGACGGATGCCGAGCACGAGTTTTTCCTGCGAAGCCGGCGCCTGCGGCAGCACGATGATCGAGCCGTCCGAGAACTGCGCCGACCCGGCGCTCATTCGCGCATCGATGAAATTCATTCGTGGCGAGCCGATGAAGCCGGCCACGAAGCGATTGGCCGGGCGTTCATAGAGCTCCAGCGGCGCGCCGACCTGCTCGACCCGGCCTGCTCGCATCACGACGATGCGGTCCGCGAGCGTCATCGCCTCGACCTGATCATGGGTCACGTAGATCATCGTCGTGCCCAGCCGTTCCTTCAGGCGCGCGATCTCGATGTGCATGTCGACGCGCAAGGCGGCGTCGAGATTCGAGAGCGGCTCGTCGAACAGGAACATCCGCGGCTCGCGCACGATGGCGCGGCCGATGGCGGCGCGCTGGCGCTGGCCGCCGGAGAGCTGACGCGGCTTGCGCGTCAGCAAGGCATCGAGCCGCAGTATCTCCGCCGCCTTGCGCACCCGGGCGTCGATCTTCGTCTTCGGCGTGCCGGCGAGACGCAGCGCATAGCCCATGTTGTCGGCGACGCTCATGTGCAGATAGAGCGCGTAGCTCTGGAACACCTTCGCGATGCCACGCTTCGATGGCGGCACGTCGTTGACCACGAAGCCATCGATCAGCATCTGTCCCGAGGTGATGTCGTCGAGGCCGCAGATCAGCCGCAGCAGGGTCGACTTGCCGCAACCCGAGGGACCGACGAAGACCACGAACTCGCCGTCCCGTACGGAGAGGTCGATGCCGTGCAGCACCTTGACCTTGTCGAAGCTCTTCGTGATCGCCCGCAGTTCGAGACCGGCCATGGCGTCACCCGCCGAAAACGCAGCTCGTCGGCCGCGGGACCGGCAGGTTGATCACGCGCTCGACCCTGCCGTCTGGATCGTAGCGCGTGACGCACCAGCCATCCCATTGCGCGCTCCACACGAAGCCATGGACATCGACGGTCAGGCCATCGGGCATGCCAGCGCCCTCCGGCAACGTGGCGAAGACGCGACGATTCTCGATGCGCCCGCTCTCGACATCGAAATCGTAGACGAAGATCTGTCGGCGGCCCGAATCGGTGAAATAGAAACGGCGGTCGTCGGGACTCCACCCCAAACCGTTGGAGACGTGAATGCCGGTCTCCATCGTGCTCACGCGTCCATCCGGTTCGAGGCGGTAGAGGCTGCCGGCGAAAGGCGAGGTATCGAGGGCGAGCGTTCCCGCCCAGAAGCGGCCGCGGCGATCGCACTTGCCGTCGTTGAAGCGATTGCCCGGCCGATCGGCTTCCGGCGCCGCGATGAGCGTCACCGCGCCCGTTGCGAGATCGACGGTCTTGAACCCGCCTTGCATTGCGGTGACGAAACCGCCGTGCCGGCGCGGCACGATCGCGCCGACGAGTTCGGGCATGCGGATCATCTGCGTGTCGACCGTGTCGGGATCGCTCACCTGGATGGACGGAGCGAGGATGTCGACCCAGTAGAGTTTCCGCGCGACCGCTGACCAGGTCGGCCCTTCACCGAGGAAAGCCGCATGGGGAAAGGCGACGCGCACATCCGTGCGCACCGGTCCGAGCGGCTTCTCTTCGACCTTGATCGACATGAAAAGCTGTCCCGCATTGCCGGAGATCCGCCGCGCCGCTTCGATCAAATCGCGACCGAGCGCATGCAGGCGATCGACGGGTAAGCGAAAAGATGGGCCGAGCACGCAGACCGTGCCGATCGGCCGTGCGCGGTGATCGAGGATCGCCGTCGCCACGGAGTTGATGCCTTGCGTCTGCTCCTCGACGGAGATTGCGTAGCCGCGCGCCTTGCCGAGATCGAGTTCGCGATCGAGCGCGGCCGCGTCGGTGATCGTCGTGGCGGTGAAGCGTTTGAGATCGAGATTCCACCAGCGCCGCGAGCATCCGGTGCACCGTGCCCTTGGCCAGGCCGGCGCGTTCCGCGATGTCCAAGAAGCGCAACGGCCGTCGCGCATCGGCGACGATGTCGAGCAGGGTGAGGCCGCGGGTCAGCGCCTGGGCGCCGGGAATCGCGCGCCTGGCACCGTCTTCCTCGTCCGCCTCAGCTGCCAGCCCGATCCGTCGGACCATGTCTCGCGCCCCTCCGCCGCCGATTGCTGTCGGTCGAGCCGGATTTCCATATGTTGGACATGAGTTTTAGTCGACGATCGCTTGCGCCTGACCTCAGCCGGGGGCCAGAAATCCGCGCAGCGCGCTCGCCAGATTGGTCCCCAGCTCGGGGGCCAGATAGCCACCCTCCTGGACCAGGATGGTCGGCAGGCCGAGGCGTGCGAGGGCGGCGCCGATCCGCGCGAAGCCCGGGGTCGTGATCGCCATGCCCTTGAGCGGGTCGCCCGCGAAGCCGTCGAGCCCGAGCGCCACGACGAGGGCGCCGGGCGCGAAATCCCGCACATGGCTCAGCGCAAGATCCAGCGCGCGCAGATAATCCTCGTCACCGGTGCCCTGCGGCAGCGGGAGATTCAGGTTGAAGCCGCGACCTTCACCTTCGCCGGCCTCATGCGCATAGCCCGAGAAGAACGGGTAGTACTGCGCCGGATCGGTATGGAGCGAGATCGTCAGCACGTCCGCACGCCTCCAGAAGATGTCTTGCGTGCCGTTGCCGTGATGGACGTCGACATCGACGATCGCCACACGGTCATGACGCGCGCGCAGGATCTGCGCCGAGATCGCCGCATTGTTCAGAAAGCAGAACCCACCAGCCACGGCGGCATAGGCGTGATGGCCCGGCGGGCGGCACAGCGCGTAGGCGGCGCGCTCGCCGGCATTCACCAGGTGGGCGGCATGCGCGGCGCTGTTGGCCGCCGCGCACATCGCGGCCCAGCTGTGTTCGCCGATCGGACAGGCCGTGTCCGACATATGCATGCCCGCGCGCCCGACGATCGATGTCGGATAGGAACGCGATGCACCTGCGGGATGAGCATTGGCGACCACCTCGTCGCCGGCATCCGGCAGCGCGCGCCACAACGACCAGGCATGCTCGAGGAAGTCGAGATAGCGCGCATCGTGGATGGCCGCGCGTGCCGCATGGCCGTGATCAGCGGGCGAGATGATGTCGAGACCGAGGCCGCGCACACCGGCAAGCAGACGTTCGGCGCGTTCCGGCTGCTCGGCGCTGCGCGTCGCGGGTTTGCCGCGCACCAGGAAGAATTTCGGGTCGTGACGTGCGTGACCGGCCGAGTAGACGACCTTCATGACTCAGCCGCAGGATATTCGGTCGGCAACGTCCACGCCGGGGATTGCGCGTGCGCCGCCGTCGCGCCGAGCAGGGACGCGACGAAGCCTCGGCAAGAGAATGACGCGCCGAGGATCATCAGCCCGAGGTTCAGAGCGTCGCCAGCCGCGCCTGCGTCGCGCGTTCGATCGCGGAGGTGACGAGGCGGTCGAGCCCCATTGCGACGCGCAAGCGCTGCAGAATCCGCAGTTCCTCCGCAGGTACGCTGCCATCGATCGCTGCGACTTCGGTGGCGCAGAGATAGCAGGTCTCGCGCAGATGGTTCGGTAGCGAGGCGACGATCAGATTCAGCGCGCGTTCGACGCCGTCCTTGAGTTGCACGATGACCGCGCATTCCTGCGCCACGTCCGGCAGATCGTTCTCATCGAACGATGCGAAGACAGGAAGCTGGCGCACTTTGCGCCCGATCAGCTTCAGCTCCTTGTCGGTGATGTCGCGGTCGGAGCCGGCGACGAGAACCATGGAGTAGATGAGCGCCTGGAGCGGGGAGATCTTCGGAGAGTCGGGGGATTTCGGCATGTCCCGGACTTAATGGGATGCGCACGCTTGGTCAAGCCGACGCATTTTCTCGACACATCAGCCGCGCGTCTCTAGCGTCGCGCGCCTCATGCAAGCCGTCATCGACGTGGTCCTGCCCGTTTTCGGTCTGATATTCACCGGTCTTCTCGCCGGGCGTTTCGGCGTGCTCGGGCAGGACTCGACCGAGGCGCTCAACAAGTTCGTGTACTGGTTCGCGTTGCCAGCCCTGTTCTTCGTCGGCATGTCCCGCGTCCCCGTCGCGAGTGTTTTCAACTCCGCCTACATCGCCACGTTCCTCGGCGGAGTGATCATCTCCGCCGTGATCGTGGTGCTGGTGGCGCGGTTCGCGTTCCCGGCGCGGCCGGAGGAAACCGCGGTGGCGGCTTTCCTCGGCGCGTTCTCCAACTCCGGTTATATGGGCATTCCGTTTTTCCTGACCGCTTTCGGCGCGGCCGGACAATTGCCGGTGATCATCGCCAGCGTGCTCAATGGCGCCGTCGTGGTCAACTCGGCGGCCATTGCCGTCGAACTCACGCTGCATCGCGAGCGCGGCATCGGCGCCGCGATCGGCGAGGTCACCAAGGCCTTGGTCACCAATCCGCTGATGATCGCCATGACGGGCGGCATCTTATGGAGCGCGTCAGGCCTGGCCTTGGCGCGGCCCTTCGCGGTGTTCTTCGATCTCCTCGGCGCCTGCGCCGGGCCGTGCGCCTTGTTCGCGGTCGGGTTGTTCCTGGCTGGTCAGAACACGCGCGCGCTTTTCGATCGCCGACGCGGCGCGGAAGTGATGTGGATCAGCTTCGTGAAGCTGGTCATTCAGCCGCTCGCGACGTGGATCGTCGGCAGCTTTCTCGGGCTCCCGCCCTTCTGGCTCGCCTGCGCGGTGATTTCCGCCGCGTTTCCGGCAGGCGCGACGGCCTTCGTCATCGCGCAGCGCTACAAAGTCTATATCGAGCGCACCTCGGCGACGATCCTGGCGTCGACCGTGCTCTCGCTCCTGACCCTGTCGGCCCTGATGGTCATGCTCGATCCCAAGCCATGAGCGAAGTGCTGGAAGCCCATCTCTGGGCGACGCCGAACTCCAACCGCGTGTCGATCCTGTTCGAGGAACTCGGGCTTTCCTATCGCGTCCACGGCGTCAACATTCGCGCGCGCGCGCAATTCGCCCCTGAGATCCTCGCGCTCAATCCCTACGGCAAGATCCCGATCGTCGTCCTCGGTGAAGGCGCCGCGCGCCAGGTGCTGTTCGAATCCGGCGCGATCTTGATTCATTTCGCGGAGCGCCATCGCCGCCTGCTGCCGACCGAAGGTCCGGCGCGCGCCGAGGTGCTGACCTGGCTCATGGTCGTGCTGACCGGCCTCGGCCCGATGATGGGGCAGGCGCATCATTGGACCGCGCTGGCGCCGGAGAGTCCTGCGGCCGCCGTCGCACACAGCGTCGCGCTGGTGGTGCGTGTCGCGCGCGTACTCGACGGACGCCTTGCGACGCAGCGCTATCTCGCCGGCGACTACTCGATCGCCGATATCGCGGCGTTCCCCTGGATCGACCGGCCGGATTGGGGCGCGATCGTGCTAGAAGATTTCATCCATCTTCGTCGCTGGCACGATGAGATCGCGCAACGGCCAGCTGTGAGGCGCGGCATGGCTATCCCCGAAGGCGCACGGCTGGAATGATCCGACAGGAGGTCTTCATGCTCAGAACCATTCTCGCGGCCCTGATGATCGCCGGCTTCGCCTCGCCCCCGGCCCACGCGCAGAGCAATGCGAAAATCCTCCGCGTCGTTCCCTATGCCGACCTCCAGTCGCTCGATCCGATCGTCACGACGGTCGGCATCGTCCAGAGCCACGCGATGCTGGTCTATGATTTCCTGTTCGGGCGCGACGAGAACCAGGTGCCGCAGCCGCAAATGGTGGAGAACTGGACCACCAGCGACGACGGGCTGGTGTGGAATTTCACGCTGCGCGCTGGGCTCGCCTTCCACGACGGCACGCCAGTCACGTCCGACGATGTGGTCGCGTCGCTGAAGCGCTGGGGCGCGCGCGATCCCTATGGGCGGCAGGCTTTCGCCGCCACGGCCGAGCTCATGTCTGAGAGCGCGACGCGGTTTCGCTGGAGCTTCACGCGGCCCTACGGCCTGCTGCTGCAGGGGCTGTCGAAATCCGGCGGGCCGGTGCCGGCGATCATGCCCAAGCGCATCGCCGAGACCGATCCGGCGAAGGCGATCACGGACCCTGTCGGCTCGGGTCCTTTCATCTTCGTGCGCGAGGCGTGGGTTGCCGGCAGCAAAGTGGTCTACAAGCGCAACGAGTCGTACGTCCCACGCGCCGAGCCGGCGAGCGGCACGGCGGGCGGCAAGCGCGCGATGGTCGATCGTATCGAATGGCTGAACATCCGCGATCCGCAGACCGCGATGCTCGCGCTGAGCAATGGCGAGGTCGATTACCTCGAGAATCCCAGCAGCGATTTTCTACCTATGCTGCGCAGCGCCGGCTTCGCGATCCTGCGCACGAACAAGCTCGGCACCCAGGGCATCTTGCGGATGAATCACATCCACCCGCCGTTCAACGATGTACGGGCCCGGCAGGCGCTGCTCTATCTCGTGGATCAGGACAGCTATCTGCGCACGATGTTCGGCGATCCCGAGATCTGGAAGATCTGCTACGCCTATTTCGTTTGCGGCGGCCCGCTGGAGAACGCTGCGGGTGTGAAGCCGGATTTCGGCAAGGATCCGGCGAAGGCCAAGCAACTCCTCGCCGATGCTGGCTACAAGGGCGAGCCGATCATCATCCTGCACCCGACCGACGTGCAGTTCATGAGCGCGGCGACGCAGGTGCTGGCCGAGGCGCTGCGCGGAATCGGCGTCAAGGTCGAGATGCAGCAGATGGATTTCGCCGCGATGGCGGCGCGGCGCGCCAATCGTGGGGCGCCGGGCCAGGGCGGTTGGCATATCGGCATGACCTATTGGCCGGGGCTAAATATCGCCGATCCGGTCGGCAACGTGCCGATGCAGGCGAGTTGCGAGCGCGCCTGGCCGGGCTGGCCTTGCGATGCGGCGCTGCAGGCGTTGATCGATCGCTATCCCGCCGCGCGCAGCGACTCCGAGCGCGTCGCGCTCGCCAGGGAGATCCAGGAAGCGGCCTATGACCGTGTCGTTCCCTATGTTCCGATCGGGCAGTGGTTCGCGCCGATCGCGCATAGTCCAAAGCTGAGCGGCGTCATCGGCGTGCCCGGCGCAATGGTGCTCTGGAACATCGCGAAGGCGGAGAGGTGAAGTCGCTGCCGGCCCCAAGCCGGGCCAAGGGCATCGCTTTCACACGCGGCGATCAATCCAACTCGAAGGCGCCCTCGTAGCGCGTGCCGAGGGCCGGGTCCTGGTCTTCCTTGCGCAGGTAGCAGCCGCCGCCGACGAGCGCTTCGATATCGGTGCCCATGAAGCAGCGAAACGCGTCCTCCGGCGTGCAGACCAGGGGCTCGCCGCGAACGTTGAAGCTCGTATTGACGATCACGGGGCAACCCGTCTTCGCTTTGAATGCGGAGATCAGCGCGTGATAGAGCGCGTTGGTCTCCTTGTGCACGGTCTGGATCCGCGCCGAGTAGTCGATATGCGTCACCGCGGGAATCTCCGAGCGCGGGACGTTGAGCTTCTCGATGCCGAACTGCGCGTTCTCGCCCGCCGTCATCTGCCGGCGCCTCCGTTCGACGACGCCGGCGACGAGCAGCATGTACGGGCTGTCCGCGTCGAGCTCGAACCAGTCCACCACATCCTCGCGCAGCACCGACGGCGCGAAGGGGCGGAATGATTCGCGGAACTTGACCTTGAGATAGAGCAGCGCCTGCATCGTCGGCGACCTTGCATCGCCGAGAATCGAGCGCGCACCCAACGCACGCGGGCCGAACTCCATCCGCCCCTGGAACCAGCCGATGGCTTTGCCCGACGCCATGGCCTCCGCGGTGCGTTCGACGATCTCCGCCTCCGCGTGCACCGTGAAGCGCGCGCCCGCCTGTGTCAGGCGCCTGCGGATCTCGTCGTCTCCGAAGGAAGGTCCGAGATAGGAGCCGCGCATCATGTCCTGGCCGGGCGCGACCTGTTGCGGCATCGCACACATGCCGTAATAGGCGGCCAGTGCCGCGCCGAGCGATCCGCCGGCGTCGCCGGAGGCCGGTTGCACCCAGATCTGATCGAACTTGCCGTCGCGCAGAACTCGGCCGTTGGCGACGCAGTTCAACGCCACGCCGCCCGCCATGCACAGCGCGCGCGCGCCCGTTTCGGCAGCGACCGCGCGCGTCAGCTTGATCACGACATGCTCGAGCGCGGCTTGGATCGAGGCGGCGAGATCCATCTCGCGCTGCGCCAGCAATTGCTCGGGCTTGCGCGGCGGTCCGCCGAACAGCTGGTGGAATCGATCGTTGGTCATCCGCAGGCCGCTGGCGTAGTCGAAATACGCCATGTTCAAACGAAACGACCCGTCGTCCTTCACGTCGATGAGATGATCCAGGATCGTCTGCGTGAAGCGCGGCTCGCCATACGGCGCCAGCCCCATCACCTTGTACTCGCCGGAATTGACCTTGAAGCCGGTGTAGTACGTGAAGGCCGAATAGAGCAGGCCCAGGGAATGCGGGAAGTGGATCTCCTTGGAGATCCTGAGATCGTTGCCGCGGCCCATTGCGACCGAGGTGGTCGCCCATTCGCCGACGCCATCCATCGTCAGCACCGCCGCATCCTGGAAGGGGGAGGCGTAGAAGGCGCTGGCGGCGTGGGAGAGGTGATGCTCGGAGAACAGCAGCTTGGCGTTCCAATCATGCGCGCCGCCGATCACCTTCAGCTTGTCGCAGATCAGGTTGTTCTGGAACAGCTTCTCGCGCAACCACACGGGCATCGCCATGCGAAACGAATTGAAGCCACGTGGCGCGAAGGCGAGATAGGTCTCCAGCAGCCGCTCGAATTTCAGGAATGGCTTGTCGTGGAAGGCGACGAAGTCGACGTGCCGCAGATCGACACCCGCCTCCGTCAGGCAGTAGCGGATCGCGTGCTCGGGAAAGCGCGCGTCGTGCTTTCGCCGCGTGAACCGCTCCTCCTGCGCCGCCGCGACGATGCGGCCGTCTTCCACCAGCGCGGCGGCAACGTCGTGATAAAAGGCCGAGAGCCCGAGGATGCGCAAGATCGGCCCTCGGCCTAGAAGATCGTGTAGATGAACGGCGCGATCGCGCTGCCCTGGACCAGGATCGGCAAACCGCCGAACACGGCGAGCAGAAGGATGATCGGCAGCAGCCAGAATTTCTTTCGCTCACGGGCGAATGCCCACAGCTCGGCGATGAATCTCACGGGCTCGGTCCCTCAGAATTGTCGGCGCATCGACTTCGGCTCCGGCCCCGGCGGGTCGCGGTTCACCCAGTAGGATTTCGCGTGGGGATCGGGGCTCGCACCAATGGAGTTCTTGCCGAATAGACGCATCAGCAGCCCAAACGGTGTGATCACGACGAAGAACATCAGGCCGAGGATCAGCGGATTGACGATCTTGTGAAGGAGCAGGCCGAATTTCAGCCACCACCGATTCAACGGCGCGAGGATCGAGGGCATGCCCAGCGCGATCGCGACCAACGCAGCGGCGACGATCAGCGCCCACCACCTGGGCGCGCCGCCACGAATCAGGGGAAAGGCTGCGATCACGACGAACACGGCGGCGAAGGTGAGGCCGAAGCTGCGATCGGTCGGACCGATGACCGCGTCCTTTCGTGCGATCGCCTCATCGATCTCGGTCGCGCCGGCCATGACGAGTGTTCCCCAGATCGTTGCTGGTGCCGTGCGCGTGGTCTGCAGCGCGTCTGGCAGCGGCGCAAACCATTGGGCAAACCCTATGGGCTGTAACAACACCAACGGATTACAGCGCTTGCGTCACGCGGATGATCATCGACCCGAATTCAGTCAGGGACTTTGCTGCACCGGCTTGAGTGCGCCCGCGTAGGCTGCAGCGATGGTCGCATAGCCGTAACTGCTGGGATGACCGGCTTGCTCCGACCGGACGAAGAAATCACGGAACACCGCGAGGAGCGGCACCGTCAGCCGCGGGTCGCGGTAGTCGCCCTCGTATTGCCGATCGCGCCCAGAAATCGGTCGCGAGCGCGGCGATGGCCTGCGCCTTGAAGCTCGCCAGATCCGCGAAGGCCGCAGCTGGCGGCGGTGTGACCGTCTGGCCGGTCAGATAGGGCCGCAACCCGAAGACGTTGCGCTCATCGCCCGAAAAGATCGGCACGTGGCCATTCACGTTGCCCGCCATCGCAATCCTCGGTGATCCGGTTCGAACCGGCGACATGATCCCAACCGATCGACGGCGACGCCGCTGTCGCCTTGAACTCGGCATGGCGCGACTCGTCGATCGCCTCGATCGTCGCCGCCAGACCCGGCGACGCGAAGAGTTTCGGGACGAGAATCGCGCTCATCAATCCGAGCAACTCGAGGCAGATCAGCGACGGGCTCGCTGCGAGCAAGAGATTTTGTACCAGCCTCTTCATTGCGACTCCCGGCGCAGGGGGAATGCCGTCAGCGCACGCATGTGGCCTGGGCTCGAGCTGTGGCGCCGGTCGCGAGACAAATCTATCGCCGCAGCATCGGCGTCTCGTAGAGCGAACGCCCCGCGACCTTGATCGAGACGTCGATGAGATAGGGTCTGAGCGCGTCGACGTCGATGTCGATGCCGAGGCCGGGCGCATCGGGCGCGGCGACCTGGCCGTTCTTGTCGCGCGCGAGCATGGTCTTCGTGATCGCCTTCGCGACCGGCTTGAGCTCGACAGGGTACTCGCACAGCTCGTGCTCTCTGAGCCCCGCATAGGGTTGGAGCGATGCCGAGAGCTGCAGATGCGAGGTGAACGTGTGGTTGACGAAGGTGACGCCTCTGGCCTTCGCGTAATCCGCCGCCGCCTTGGCCGGCGTGATGCCGCCGATGCGGCCGGCATCGATCTGGATGAAGCTCAGCCCCGCGAGATCCATCATCTGTTTCGCCATCAGAAAGGTGTAGGCGCCCTCACCGCCGGCGAGCTTCACCTTGGGCGTGCGCTTGGACAGCGCCTTGTATTCGCCGAGCGCGTCGCGATCGAGCGGCTCCTCGTACCACGTCGCGCGCGCCGCCTTGAGCGCGGGCAGCCGCTTCGCCGCGCGCTCGACGTCGTCGTCGAACACGCAGCCGGCGTCCACCAGCAGGATACCCTCGGGGCCGAGCCCGTCGCGTGCGGCCATGAGATGGTCGGCATCCTGCTTGACGGCGCCGAGGCCGAAAGCTCCCCAGCCGAACTTGGTGGCGAGATAGCCGTCGGCAGCGACCCGCGCGGCCTTGGCCCGTGTCTCCTCGGGCGTGTCGCCGAAGAGCTGCGAGGCGTAGGGCGTCTTGGGCCAGGATTTGCGGTAACCCAGCATCCTCCACACCGGTTCTTCGCGGAGCTGACCAAGCAGATCCCACAGCGCCTCGTCGATTCCGGACAGCGTATGATCTGTCTGCAGGATGTCGAGAGAACGGCGCTTCACCCGCGCGCCGATGCGCGCGATGTCGGCGGGCGAGTCGATCGTCTCACCCAGCACCGAACTCGCGATGGGATGGCAGAACCCGTGCGACATCGGCGCGATCCAGCTCGCGATCGAGGGCAGCGGCGAGGCCTCGGCTTCGCCCCAGCCGACCTTGCCCCCGGCCGCGATGCGCACCAGCAGGGCGTCCTGGCTGCCGTCGGAGATGTCCTCGACGACAGGCATCGAGACGTAGAACAGGTCGACCGAGTCGAGCTTCGGCATTTTTCCCCCGTTGGCGTTTGCGCGAGCATAGTCGAGTCGCCGCACGAAACACCATGCGTCGGCGCCCGCTCGCCCTGGACTTGAGCGGCGCGTACCTCACATTTGCGCAGTCAAGGAGCTGGATCGGCCGTGTCTCGTCGAGGCATGCTGCGTTATCGGATGCTCGAATGCTTTGCAGGATGGAGGGTGAGTCGATGATCACACGGTTGGTTTTGGCGACGGCACTGGCGGCGCTCACGATCTCGGCGCTCACGATCGCGGCGCCACCCGCGCGGGCGCAGGACAAGATCACCTTCGGTACGGATTGGCGCGCGCAGGCCGAGCATGGGTGCTTCTATCAAGCCCTTGCGAGCGGGATCTATCGCGATCACGGGCTCGACGTCACGATCCGTCAGGGCGGGCCGAACCTCAATCACCGCCAGCTGATGATCAATGGCAGCATCGATTTCAACATGGGCTCCAACGCCTACGGCGCGCTCAACTTCGTGCGCGAGAACATCCCGATGGTGGCGGTCGCATCGATCTTCCAGAAATTGCCGGCCGTGCTGATCGCGCATCCCGGGCAGGGCAATGATTCCCTGGCGGCGCTCAAGGGCAAGCCGATCCTGATCTCGACCGACGCGCGCGCGACCTGGTGGCTCTTCCTCAAGCAGCGCTTCGGCTATACCGACGATCAGATCCGGCCCTACACCTTCAACATGGCGCCGTTCCTCGCGGACAAGGGGATCGCTCAGCAGGGTTACCTGTCGTCCGAGCCGTACTCGATCGAGAAGCAGGCAGGCGTCAAGCCGGTGGTGATGCTGATCGCCGATTCCGGCTTCGCCGCGTATTCGACACTGATCGAGACGTCGCAGCGCCTGGTGCGGGAGAAGCCCGATCTCGTGCAGCGCTTCGTCGATGCGTCCGTGAAAGGCTGCTACGGCTACCATTACGGCAACCCTGCCGCGGCGAATGCGCTGATCAAGCGCGACAACCCCGAGATGACCGACGATCTGCTCGCCTATGGCATCGCCAAGATGAACGAATACGGCATCGTCGATTCGGGCGACAGCAAGCAGCTCGGCATCGGTGCGATGACCGAGGCGCGCTGGCAGGAATTCTTCAATTCCACGGTCGCGGCCGGCATCTATCCGCCCAATCTGGAATGGCGCAAGGCATTCACGACCCAGTTCGTGAACAAGCGGGCGGGAATGTGAGTCCTGCGTCGCTGGTGCGGCTGACCGGCGTCGGCAAGGTTTTCTCAACCGGCACGCAGGCGCTGGCGGGGCTCGACCTCGCGGTGGCGCAAGGCGAATTCGTGAGCCTGCTCGGCCCGTCGGGTTGCGGCAAGTCGACGGCGCTGCGGCTGATCGCCGGATTGACGGCGCCGTCCTCGGGCAGCATCGCCTGGAGCGATGGCGCCGCCGATCGCGGCCCGGGCGAGATCGGATTCGTCTTCCAGGAGCCGACGCTGATGCCGTGGTCGAGCGCGCTCGGCAACGTGATGCTGCCGCTGCGCCTGGCAGGGGTGGAGCGAGCGGAAGCCGAGGCGCGCGCCGCCGCCCAGCTCGGCGCCGTCGGCCTCGCGGGTTTCGAGCGCGCCGTGCCGCGCGAACTCTCGGGCGGGATGCGCATGCGCGTCTCGATCGCCCGGGCGCTGGTCACGCGACCGCGCGTGTTGCTGATGGACGAACCTTTCGCCGCGCTCGACGAGATCACGCGCTGGCGCCTGAACGACGATCTGATCACGCTGTGGGCGCAGCAGCGCTTCACCGCGATCTTCGTCACCCACTCCGTGTTCGAGTCCGTCTATCTCTCGCAGCGCGTGGTGATCATCGGCGCGCGTCCCGGCCGCGCCGTCGCCGAGCTGAGCTTCATGGAGCCCGCGCCGCGCGAGGCTGGGTACCGCACATCGGTGCGCTATGCCGAGCATTGTCGTGCCGTGTCGCTGCGTCTGGCGCAGGCGTTGGGCGCCGAAGCGGCGTGATCGTCGAGCCGATTCGCGAGAAACGCTGGCTGCGCTTCGTGGCGCCGCTGGCGCTCGGCGCCGTCGTGCTGGTCGCCTGGGAAATCGCGGTGCGTCTCTATGCGGTGCCGGTCTATATCCTGCCGGGGCCGCTGGCGATCGGCGCGGTGCTGATCGCCGAATGGGCGGGCCTCGAGGTCGCGCTGCTGGTCACGCTGAAGATCACGATGATGGCGCTGGTCGCGGCAATCGTGCTCGGCGTATTGCTGGCGGTGCTCTTCGCGCAGTCGAAGTTCCTCGAGCGCGCGCTGTTTCCCTACGCCGTGGTGCTGCAGGTGACGCCAGTCGTGGCGATTGCGCCGCTGGTGATCATCTGGGCCAAGGACGTGACCATCGCGCTGCTGATTTGCGCCTGGATCGTCGCCTTCTTCCCGATCCTGTCGAACACGACGATCGGGCTCAACGCGGCCGAGCGCAATCTGATCGATCTCTTCCGACTCTACCGCGCCTCGCGCTGGCAGACCTTGCTGCGGCTGCTGCTGCCGTCGGCGCTGCCGTATTTCTTCGCGGGGCTTCGCGTCTCCGGCGGCCTCGCGCTGATCGGCGCCGTCGTCGCGGAGTTCGTCGCCGGCACCGGCGGCTCGGCGTCGGGGCTCGCCTATGTCATTCTCGAAGCAGGCTATCGTCTGCAGATCCCGAAGATGTTCGCCGCGCTGGTATTGATCTCCACGATCGGCGTCGTGCTCTTCTTGCTGCTCGGTCTGCTCGGCCATCTCGCGCTGCGGCGCTGGCACGAGACCGAAGGCGCCGGCGAGGCTTGAGCGGGCGACACCACGGACACGCAACGGAGTTCGATTCTCATGTCTCGCATACTCACCGCCGGCATTTCCCAGATGGGCCCGATCTCGCGCGCAGAGACACGACAGGATGTCGTCCTGCGACTGCTGGCGCAGATGGAAGCGGCCGCACGAATGGGTTGCGACCTCATCGTCTATACCGAGGTCGCGCTGACGGCCTTTTTTCCGCATTGGTGGATCACCGACGAGGACGAACTCGATTCGTGGTTCGAACGCAGCATGCCCAATCCCGCGGTGCAGCCGCTCTTCGACGCCGCGCGGCGACTGCAGATCGGCTTTCATCTCGGCTATGCCGAACTCGATTTCTCGACCGGCGACAAGCGGCGCTTCAACACGGCGATCCTCGTCGGCAAGGACGGCGAGATCATCGGCAAGTACCGCAAGATCCATTTGCCGGGCACCGTCGATCACATGCCCGGCCACCCGTTCCAGAATCTCGAGAAGCGCTATTTCCAGATCGGCGATCTCGGATTCCGTGCCTGGCACGCCTTTGGAGCACGCATCGGCGTCATGATCTGCAACGATCGCCGCTGGCCCGAATCCTATCGCGTGCTCGGCTTGCAGGGCGCCGAGATGATCCTGCTCGGCTACAACACGCCCGTGCACAATCCGGCGATGCCCGAGACCGATGATCTCGGCAATTTCCACAACCAGCTGGTGATGCAGGCCGGCGCCTATCAGAACGGCAGCTTCGTGATCGGCGTCGCGAAGGCCGGCGTCGAGGAAGGCGTCGACCAGATCGGTCAATCCTGCGCCATCGCGCCGTCGGGCGAGCTGATCGCGCAATGCACCACGCTCGGCGACGAGCTGCAGGTGGCGCGCTGCGATCTCGATCTGTGCAAGAGCTACAAGACGAGCATCTTCAACTTCGCGCGCCACCGCCGGCCGGAGCATTACGGCCTGATCGTGGAACGCACCGGCGCCGGCGACGTGCTCGGCCGCTGACGTGCGGCAGGAGGATCGGACATGAAGATCTGCGTATTCGGGGCCGGCGCGATCGGCGGTCATGTCGCGGCGCGGCTGCATCGCGGCGGCGCCGAGACCTCGGTGATCGCGCGCGGTCCGCATCTCCTGGCGATGCAGCGCGACGGCTTGATCGTACGCGCGGCCGATGGCGAGATTCGCGCGCCGGTCGCCGCGCATGACGATCCGCGCGCGCTGGGCATCCAGGATGCGGTGATCGTCACCGTGAAGGCGCCGGCTCTGCTCACGATGGCGCGGCTGATCGCGCCACTGCTCGGGCCCGACACTGCCGTGGTCTTCGCGATGAACGGAATTCCCTGGTGGTACTTTCATGCGCATGGCGGCCCCATGGATGGCCGGCGGCTGCCGCGAGTCGATCCCGGTGATGTCGTCTGGAATGCGATCGGCCCGCGCCGCGCGATCGGCGGCGTTGTCTATTCCGGGTGCACGGTGATCGCGCCGGGCATCGTCGAAGTCGGCGGCGCCTCCAGCCGGCTCGAATTCAGCGAGCCCGATGGCAGCCTCTTCACGCGTGTCGAAGCGATCGCGCAAATCCTGCGCGCCGGCGGACTGCCGATCGACGTCACGCCGCGCATCCGCGACCGGATCTGGGCGAAGCACCTGCTCAACATGGCGACGGGCCCGCTCTGCGTGGTGACGCAATCCACACTGGGCGAGTTGTCCGACGAACCGGAATGCGTGGCGGCGATGCAGCGCGTGCTGGAGGAGGGCAAACTGATCGCCCGCGCACTCGGCTGCGCGGTGCCCGACGATGTCGGGAAATCGCTCGAGCGCAATCGAACGAGCAAGCATCGGCCGAGCATCCTCCAGGATCTCGAGGCCGGCCGCCCGATGGAAATCGCTGCGCTTTACGAAGTGCCGCTCGAGCTCGCCCGCCTGCACGACGTCTCGACGCCGACGCTCGACCTCGTGGTCGCGCTTGCCCGCCAGCGCGCCCGCCGCCAAGGCTCGATGCCGGCGTGACTCACCACCCCGCGCCGCTCCGCGGCGCTGCCCCTCCTCGAGTTGAGGAAGGGTGACAAGAGAAATTGAGCCGGGGCGGTACGGCGCGAATCTCGAATCAGCCTATACCCGCGTCCGGCATCAGGAAGTCGCGCACGCCGGCGATGACCTCGGCGAGGCCGAGACGCTGCACCTCGACGCCTGGCGGGAAGGCGCCCTTGAGGCGCGACGGCAGGCGCGAGTCGAGCATCACGAACACGCCGTGATCATCCGCGCGGCGCACGAGACGGCCGAAGGCCTGCTTGAGCTTCAGCCGCGTGAGCGTGTCGTCATAGGCGCTGCCGCCCTGCGCCGCCTTGCGCGCCTTGTGCAGGATCGTCGGTCGTGGCCATGGCACGCGATCGAACACGATCAGGCGCAGGCTGCGGCCGGGCACGTCGACGCCGTCGCGCACGGCGTCGGTGCCGAGCAGGCAGGCATCCTCCTCGGCGCGGAAGATGTCGACGAGCGTGCCGGTATCGAGCGCATCGACATGCTGCGCGTAGAGCGGCAATCCCGCGGCTTCGAGGTCGCGCGCGATCAGCGCATGGACGCGGCGCAAACGGCTGATCGCCGTGAACAGGCCGAGCGCACCGCCGCCGCTCGCCAGGAACAGCTCGCGTATTGCGCTCGCGATGCGTTGCGGATCGTCGCGGCCGAGATCGGTGATCACGAAGACACGCGTCTGCTTGGGATAGTCGAAGGGCGAGGGCACGCTGGCGCGCGTCGCGCTCGGCAGATGCGTGGCGCCGCTGCGCGCGGTCGCGACCGCCCAGGCCGCTTCGTTGTCGTCGCTGCCGTCGGTGAGCGTCGCCGAGGTCACCAGCGCGCCTTGCGCGGGACGCAGCACGGTCGCCGCCAGCGGCGCGGTGGGATCGAGCCAGCGGCGTTGGAATCCGACATCCCAGTCGCGGCCATCGCTGCGCTCGACCTCGAACCAATCGACGAATTGCGTCGGCGTTTCCTCGGCGAGGCTCTGGAGCATCGCGCGCCACGCCAGCACCTGACTCCCGAGGCGTCGCTCGACGCCACGGATCGCGGCCTCGAGCCGGCCGCGCGTCGCGCTGTCGAGTTCCTTCGCGTCGCGTTCGATCTTGGCGTGAAGCGCGCGGATCAGGCCCTGCATCGGCTGCGCGAGCTTGCCCAGCGCGTCGTCGAGCGCGTTCGCGGCGGCGATCAACCCTTCGACCGGCGGTCGCACGCCGGTCTCCAGCGAGAACCCGTCATCGACATCGCGCGCGCGCGCATAGACCTGCTGACGCACGAAGGCGAGGAAGCGCTCGGCCGGGCCGACGGCGTTCTCGGGCCGCAACCGCTTCTCCCACCCTGCCGCGGCGAGCATATGCGCCGCGTGCAGCGTCTCCTCGATCAGCTCGCTGGCCTCGGCATCGTCGAGCACGAGATCGCCGATGCGCTTCTTCATGCCGCGGGCCCGGCTGCGCCGCCCGCCACTCTCGGCGCCGACCAGCCAGCGCCGCAAATCGGCGGTCTCCTCGCCCGAGAGATTGGCGGCGAAGGCGGAATCGGCTGCATCGAAAAGGTGATGCCCTTCGTCGAAGACGTAACGCGTGGGCAGCTGGCGCTCATCCATGCCGCCAGTCGCCGCCTGGATCAGGACCAGTGCGTGGTTTGCGATCACGATGTCGGCGCGGCGCGCGCGCCGGATCGTCTTCTCGATCAAGCAGCGGCGGTAATGCGGGCAGGCCGCGTGGATGCATTCGCCGCGCTGATCCGCCAGGCCGCGCGTGCGGTTCACGCCGAGGAGATCGACGAGCCAGGCCGGGAAATCGCCGCCGACCATGTCGCCGTCGCGCGTCGCGCCCGCCCAGCGCGCGATCAGGCCGAGCGGCACCGCGTCGTGCGGGCGCCCGCCGATGCCTTGCGCGGCCTCTTCGAGATTGAGCAGGCACAGATAGTTCTCGCGGCCCTTGCGCACGACGACCTTGCGCCGCTTGGTCTCCGGATCCTCGTACAGGCGGTCGAGTTCGCGGTCGATCTGGTGCTGCAGATTGCGCGTGAACGTCGAGACCCAGACCGGCGCGCCGTTCTTCTCCGCCCATACCGTCGCCGGCGCGAGATAGCCCAGCGTCTTGCCGACGCCGGTGCCGGCCTCGGCGAGCACGAGCCGCGGCTCGTCCTCATGCTCGCGCGGGCTGAAGGCGAAGCTGACGGCGGACGCATAGTCGGCCTGCTGCGGTCGCGCCTCGGCGCCCGCGCCGAGCAGCTTGATCAGCCGTGCGCGCGCTTCCACCGGCTCCACGGGAATATCGCCCGGCGCCGGTTCGGGCGCGAACTCCGCCCATTCCCCGAGGCGCTGCCAGACCGCGAGCGCCTTGGCATCGTCGGCGTGGGGTGTCGTGTCCGCCCCGAGCGCGGCGAGCACCGCCTGACCCCAGCGCCAGCCGCCGCGTGTCATCAGCCGAGCGAGTGGCGCGAGCGTCGCATCCTCGCGCAGAGCGGGCTGACCGAGCTCGTCGAGCAGCCTTTCCGCGAGAATCGGCAGCGTGGCGGCTTCTTCGAGCAGACCTCGCGGATGCGGTTCGCCCAGCGCCATGGCGAGGCCGGCCGGGGTCGGCAGACAGAACTGCGCCGGGCGCACGAAAGCCCAGAGCTCCAGCAGATCGAAGGCGGGGAAGGGATCGAGGTTGAGGCGCCGTGCGGTCGCCTTCACATGCACGAGCAGCGGCGCATGGCGCTCGAGCCGGGCTTGCGCCTGCACGAGATCGAGCAGTTCGGGGCGCGCGCCGGACATGCACCACGCAGCCCGACCGCCCCTGGCGACCAGGGCGGCGGGGGCGTTGCGAACGTCTGACGAGGCGGTATCGGTCATCATGGAGCTGCGACAGATTATGCCGTGGTTGCACGGATGTGCTGATGTTCTCGCATGACTGGTTCCCATGACCGGTTCCAGGTTCCGAATTCGGAACCTGAAACCTCTTTTGCGTGTCCCCAAAATTCGGCGGGTTGCAATTGCGGCGGTGATCGTGTTGTTGCGCGGCCCATGGAAGAGTTCTTCAAGGATGCGGTCGCGCCGCTCACCAACTTCGTCCAGGCCCATGACGAATGGGCCGGTCCGATCGTCTTCGTGATCTGCCTCCTCGAATCCGTGGCGATCGTCAGCGCCTTCATTCCGGCGACGATCCTGCTCATCGGGATTGGCAGCCTCGCGACGGCCGGCGTGCTCGATCTCGGCGAGCTTTCGGCGTGGGGAATCGTCGGCGCGGGCCTCGGCTTCTGGATCAGCTATGAGGTCGGCAAGCGCTATGCGCGTCAGATCGAGGCCCTGCCTTGGCTCGTGAAGCGGCCGGAATTGATGGCGCGCGGGCACGCATTCTTCACGCGCTGGGGCGCCATGGCGGTCGCGGTTGGCCGCTTCGTCGGCCCTGGCCGCGTCGTGGTGCCGATGCTCGCGGGCACGCTGGGCGTCAATCCTCGCGCGTTCCACCTCGCGAATTGGATCTCAGCCGTGCTTTGGGCGCCGCTCCTGCTCGCGCCCACGGCGATCAGCGCCTGGCTCACGGCGCGGCTCGAAGAGCTGCCGGCGTCGCTGCGCAGCTCGATCGCGCTCGCCGTGGTAGCGATCATCGTCATCGCCGTCGCGGCGTTCCGCCGCCGCAACTGAGGGCACGCGCCGCGCTCACCCCTTCTGCGCGGCGGCCTCCAGCCTCGCGTAGTCGTCCTCGCTTCGCCCGCGGCAGTCGCGCGCCTTGTGCTCGACGCCCTTGAGCAGCATGACGAGCGCATCGTTATAGGGCGTGGGCACGCCGAGCTTGGCGCCTTCGTCCACGATCTTGGCGTTGAGCGCGTCGATCTCCGTGCGCTTGCCCGCGTCGACATGCTGCATCATCGAGGGGCGGCTGAATTTCTTGCGGCAATGGAGCTTCACCGTCGCGCGCAGATCGGGATCGGCGAGCTTGATGCCCTTGGCCGCGACCACGGCGAGGATCTCGTCGACGATCCTGTCCTGGAAGCGATCCATCGCGGGCAGCCGCGCGAGTTCGCCCAGGCGAAGGCCCGTCGTCGCGCAGAGCGCATTGATCGAACAGTTCAGCGAGAACTTCGTCCAGATCAGCGACATGATGTCGGGATAGACCCGCGCCTCGAAGCCCGCCTTCTGCAGCTCGGCGCAGAGCGCCTCGACACGCGGGCTGCTGCCGCCGCCGACCTCGCCGACCGAGGTCATGCCCATATGCGTGAGCGTCGAATGCCCGGGGCCTTGCATCGCCGCCGAGCACATGCTCGAGCCGGCGGCGACGCGCGCCTTGCCCAGCACGTCGATCAGAATCTCCACGTTGCCGATGCCGTTCTGCAACGTGATTGCATAGCCGTCAGGGGCCAAGGCGGCCTTGGCGGTTTCCGCAGCTTGGCGCGTATTGTTCGAATCCGTCCAGATCATCGCAATATCGGCGTTGAGATCGCGCGGCGTGTTGTTCGTCGCCGCGACCTTGAAGATCTGGATGCCTTTCACGCCGTCGACGCGCAAGCCATTGGCGTTGATCGCATCGACATTGTCCGTCCAGACGTCGACGAAATTCACGTCATGCCCCAGCTTCGACAGCAAACCGCCATAGGCGGCGCCCATCGCCCCGGCGCCGATCACACAGATACGCATCGCTCTTCCTCTCCCCTCGTGACGCGGCGAGCTTCAGCGTTCCCGACGCGAAGGTCAATTCAAGCACGACAGCATTGGTCTGTTGCGCCGCGGCCGCACGCTCGGCTTGGTCGGCGAGTCCGGTTGCCGCGAGTCGACGACGGCGCGGTTGGTTCGACATGAGACTCCGCTGATGCTGCGTGGATCATGCTGGCGCCGAGCGCCGCGATCGTGCTGATCACACTCTCGATCAGCATCGTCGGCTGGGCGGCCCATGACGATGCGGCGATCACCAGGATGCGCGATCTCGGTGTCGACGTCGTCACCAGCGATCGTCCGACCCGCGCGGTCGAGCTGCGTGCCGCCTGGACGGCAACGCGCCCAACCTCAGCCGTCGATGTCCTGACCGGCCCAGACGAGCCAGGTCGCGGCGGTCCAGGAGAAATCATCGCCGCCGAGGCCCGCGCCCGTCTCGGGATGGAAATATTCGCGAAAGCCGCCGCGCAGGATCAGGTCGCGCGTGTCGTCGTGCAGGCGTCGCGCAATGTCGGTGTAGCCGTAGCGTGTGAAGCCGTCGGCGAGGATCCGATTCATGAAGGGCCAGACGGGACCGCGCCAATAGCGCTTGGGATCGTAGCCGTCATTCCAGGGTTGCGTGGTGGGCGCCACGTAGCACGTGCGCGCCATTGTGCCGCGCATGAGCTCGGCGAGTGCGCTGGCCTGCATGCGATCGGCGGCGCCGGCATAGAGCGGCAGGAACGTGCCGATGGAGATCGCCTTTGCGAGCAGACCTGTCCGAAGATCGATGCTGTGGTAGCTGCCGCTCGCCGGGTCCCAGAGCCGCGTCATCGCCGCGATCGACCGGATCCGCCAGCGTTCGAGCGAAGCCGCCTCGTCGGTCATGCCGAGTTCGATCGCGAGCGTCGCGAGATCTTCGTCGGCGCGGACCAGCAGGCACTGAATGCCGAGATCGCAGACGCGGAAGGACGAGCGGCGCATGAAGCCTGGCCCATCCCAGGCGACGGACTTGCCCTCCTCGACCAACGTCATCACGCGGTTGTAGTAGTCATGCGTCGGCCGTTCCGCGGGATCGGCGTGAAGGATGTCCTTGCGCAGCGCAGCGACGTCGACCCGCGGCGTGACGCCGGCGAGTGCGGCGTCCCAGTCCAGCGAATTGTCGCGGCCGGTTTCCCAGGGATGCAGGCAGGCGACCAGGCCGCTTCCGGCGGGATCGCGCGTCTCGTGCCACCAGCGCTGCCAGGCGAACAGCGCTGCGATCAGCGGCCGCGCACGCATCAGGGTTGCCGGACGATCGGTTGCGCCGTCGACGATCCGGCGCAGACAAGTCGCCGCCGCCGGCGGCTGCGTGATGCCGGAGGTCGGCGGCTGATGATCGGTGCCCCAGGCGCCGGGGCCAGGATAGTAGCCGTCCGACGGCGCATGGAAGATGATGTGCGGGATCATGCCGTCGGCCCATTGGCCGGAGATCAGCATCTCGAACTCTCGCATCGCGCGGTCGAGGTCGAAGCAGGCCCAGCCGATCGCGGGTCAGCGGCGAGTCCCAATTCCATTGGAACGGATAGAGCCGCGCGCTCGGCACGGTGTAGCCGCCGCGATCATTGGCGCGCAGGATCGTCTTCGCCTGCGCATCGAGACTGGGTGAGAAGCCTTCAGGCGGCATGGGTGATCGTCTTTCCCGTGTTCGGATCCATCCAGCGCACGCGGCCGTCGAGGGGACGCAGATGCAGCTGTGCGCCGGCGCGCGTCTCGACCTCGGGTGGCGCGGCGACGCGGATCGTCTCGCCATCGACCTTGCCGGTCTGCAGGGTCTGCGCGCCGAGCGGTTCGACGACCGTCACATCGAAGGCGAAGCCATGGGCCGCATCGATCGGCGCCACGTCCTCCGGCCGGATTCCCAGCAGGATGTCGCCGCTGGCGAGCGGCGTCGGCAGCGAGAGCGGCCCGAGTTTCACCGCACCATTCTCGGCACGGCGCTTCATGAAGTTCATCGGCGGATTGCCGACGAAGCCACCGACGAAGATCGTCGCGGGCGAGCGGTAGATCTCCATCGGCGGGGCGACCTGCTCGATCACGCCGCCATGCATGACGGCGATGCGGTCGGCGAGTCCCATCGCCTCGGTCTGGTCGTGCGTCACGTAGATCGTGGTGGTGCCGGCGTTCTGCAGGATACCCTTGAGTTCGGCGCGCATCTCCATGCGCAGCAGCGCATCGAGATTCGAGAGCGGCTCGTCCATCAGCATGACGGCGGGCTCCACCGCGAGGGCGCGCGCGACGGCGACGCGCTGACGCTGGCCACCGGACAGTTGCGCGGGGTAGCGCCGCAGCAACTGCTCGATATGCATGAGATTGGCGGTCTTCTCGACCTGTTGCTTGACGCGGTTCTCCGCCGCCTTCGCCATCCGCAATCCGAAGGCGAATTTCTCGAACACGGTCAGGTGCGGGAACACCGCGTAGTTCTGGAACACCATGGCGAGTCCGCGCGCGCGTGGCGGTAGCGTGCTGACGTCGCGATCGCCGATCACGACGCGACCCGAACTCTGCGTCTCCAGCCCAGCCCGGCGGCGAGATCGGAGATGCCCAGCGGAATCGTCCAGATCCACAGCACCGCATCGCGTCCGCGGCTCATGCGCTGCAGCATCAGGCCCATGATCATCGCGAGCACGACCTGCAGCGGCACGAGGAACAGCGCCGCGAGAAACAGCGTGGCCGGCGCGATCAGCGCATAGGGAAGCCAGGGGCGAGTCATGATCCCCAGGGCGGTTGGACGCAGGCAGGCTTCGCGACTCACCACCCCGCGCGACTGCGCTTCATTCGAGGAGAGCTGACTGGCGCACGCGGTCACCGTCTCAATTTACCGGGCAGGCGCCCGCTGCTCGGATTGTCCGGCGCCCAGCACGGCGCCTTGGTGGCGGTCATGATGTCGCGCATCACGGCAGCCTGCGCGTCGAGGGTGGCGCGCACCGGCTCGTTGCGCAGCACGATGCGCTGGAACGTGTCGAAATAGACCTTGTTGAATTCGCCGCCCTCGTCGGCGAGGCCGACGGGCAGCAGCGCGACCAGCGCGTCCTTCGCGCCTTGTGTCTTGGCGATGCCTTCGGCGAGCAGCTTGATCGCCGGCGCCATGTTGTCCGGCAGCTTCGCATCGACCACCGGGAAGAACCCGACCTCGAGCGCGGTCGCGACCTGGATCTCCGGCTTGGTCAGATGCTCGATCAGCGCGACAGCGCCGTTGCGATCCGGCGCGCCGAGTGCGATCGCCAGACCGGCGAGCACAGGCATGTAGGCGCGGCCTTTCGGACCCGCCGGTGGCGCGACGACGAGGTAGTCGTTGGGCGCGGCTTGCAGCGCGTCCTTCACCCGCGCGATGTGATCCCAGGCGATCCAGACCTCGCCCGCCATCAGCGGCTCCTGCATGAAATCGTAGCTGCTGGAATTCGGGCTGACGCTCGCCCACATCGCCTTGAACTCGTTCCACATCGCCTCGGCTTCTGCGGAGCGGAATTCGCTCACCATCGACGCGGTGTAGGAAGGATAGAGATTGCCTTGCAGGAAACGCGCGAACAGGCCCTTGGGGCCGGCCGGAAAGCCGAGGCGCCGCTGGCCCGTCTTCTCGGCGATCGTCTTCGACCATTCGGCGAGCTGCTTGTACGTGATCGTGTTGACGTCGGCGCCCGCGGGCAGATGCAGCAGAGCCTTCTTGTTGACGACCATCACGTAGGTCGCCTGCATCCACGGAATGTAGAGCTGCCTGCCCGAACCGAGCTTGCCGAGTTCCATCAGGCCGGCGGGAATGTTGCGGCCCGCGATCTTGGCAGCGACGTCGTCGATCGTATCGAGCGCAATCATCGGCGCCAGCGGCTGCAACTCGCCATGCAGCGCGCCGACGAGGCTGACCGTCTTCTTGCCGGCCTCCTGTTCCGCGCGCATGCGCACGGTGAAGCGCGAGGGCTCCTCGACCACGTAGACCGTCTTCGGCGCGCCCTTGAGCAGGATTTCGCGGACCTTCTGCGCTTCCTCGATGGGGCGCAGCTGGGTCGACAGGAAGACGACTTCCTGCGCGCCCACGGCCAGACGATCGGTCGCGCAGAGGATCGCCGTCGGGCGTTCGTGACTCTCGAGCAGCGCGCGCACGAGGACGTAGCCGGTCTCCTCTGTCGCCTCGCCGATGCGGAGCGGCCCGTCCGGAAGTCCGGCTTGCGCCAATGCCTGACGCCACCCGGCCTCGCGATGCCGCGCGAACATGTAGCTCGCCGGCGCATTGATGACTGCGATCTGGCGATGGCCGAGCCCGATCAATCGACGCGTCGCCACCGCAAAAGCGCTCGTCCCGTCGGCGTCGACATGGGCGTAGGCGCGACGCTCCTCGGCGCGACCATGCGTGACGAAGGGAAAGTCCTGATCGAGCAGATAGCCGACGCTCGTCCTTCACGCGCGTGCAAGCGAGTACCGAGATCGGCGCGCGCCAGCGCCTCGCCCAGGCCGACGAGCAGCTCGGTTAAGAAGGGATCGGTGAAATGTCCGGGCTCGGCGGGGAGCACCACGCCGATCGCTTCGCTGCGGCCATGTTTCAGGCGTCGCGCGATCGGATGCGGGCGGTACCCCGCGGCGCTTGCGGCCGCCTCGACGCGCGCGCGCGCCGGCGTTGACGCTGCGGAGCGGCTCCCGTATGTCCGCTGCCATCATGAAGCATGTGTTGATGCCCCCGGACGGTCCGGGCCTGAGGATCGCCGCCGAGCGCGGCCGCGCCTGGCCCTTCGAAGAAGCGCGCAAGCTGCTGGCGCGGTTTTCGAAAGCGCCGCCGTCGAAAGGCTACGTGCTGTTCGAGACCGGCTACGGCCCGTCGGGCCTGCCCCATATCGGCACGTTCGGCGAAGTCGTGCGCACGACGATGGTGCGCAACGCCTTTCGCACGATGTCGGATCTGCCGACGCGGCTCTTCGCGTTTTCCGACGACATGGATGGCCTGCGCAAGGTGCCGGACAATCTGCCCAACGCCGACATGCTGGCGCGGCATCTCGGCAAGCCGCTGACCACCGTGCCCGATCCCTTCGGCACGCATCCGAGTTTCGGGCAGCACAACAATGCGCGGTTGCGCGCCTTCCTCGATTCATTCGGCTTCGAGTACGAGTTCAAATCCGCGACGGAGATGTACAGGGCCGGCGCGTTCGATCCGACGCTGCTGGCGATGCTGCGCAACTACGACGCCGTGAAGAACGTCATCCTGCCCACGCTCGGGCCCGAACGCCGCGCGACCTACTCGCCCTTTCTGCCGCTCTCGCCCAAGACCGGGCGTGTGCTCCAGGTGCCGATCCTGGAGGTCAAGCTCGATGCCCGGACGATCGTGTTCAAGGACGAGGATGGCGCGCTGACCGAAGTGCCGGTCACCGGCGGCCACTGCAAGCTGCAATGGAAGGCCGATTGGGCGATGCGCTGGCTGGCGCTCGACGTCGACTACGAAATGGCCGGCAAGGATCTGATCGACTCGGTCAAGCTGTCGAGCCAGATCTGCCGCGTGCTGGGCGGTCGGCCGCCGGAAGGCTTCAACTACGAACTCTTCCTCGACGCCAATGGCGAGAAGATCTCGAAGTCGCGCGGCAACGGTCTGACCGTCGACGAATGGTTGCGCTACGGGCCGCCCGAGAGCCTGACGCTGTTCATGTTCAATCAGCCCAAGGCGGCGAAGCGGCTGCATTTCGATGTCATTCCGCGCCAGGTCGACAATTATCTGAGCCACATCGCGAAGCTGTCCGAGCAGGCGCCGCCGAGCGACGGTGCGAATGCCGCGACCGCGGGTCAGCAGCAGCTCGACAATCCGTCCTGGCATGTCCATGCCGGCCACGCGCCCTCGCCGGAGCGTGATGGTCTGCCCTTCAGCATCCTCATGAATCTCGTGGGTGTGGCGAATACCGAGGATCCGGCGATGCTCTGGGGATTCATTTCGCGCTACGCGCCCAACGCGACGCCGCAATCCTGTCCCATGCTCGATCGCCTCGTCGGCTATGCGATCGCCTATTTCCGCGACTTCGTGAAGCCGGCCCGGCGGTTTCGCGCGCCGAGCGAGGCCGAGCGTCTCGCGCTCGCCGATCTCGTGCGCACGCTGGAGAAGACGCCGGCCGGCGCGGATTCGGAGGCGATCCAGTTCGAGGTCTACGAGGTCGGCAAGCGCCACGGCTTCGCCGCCGATCTGCGCAGCTGGTTCAAGCTGCTCTATGAACTTCTGTTCGGCACCGAGCAGGGCCCGCGCATGGGCAGCTTCATCGCGCTTTACGGAATCCCAGAGACCATCGCGCTGGTGCGAAAGGCAGAGGCCGGCGAGTTGGCGCAGGCCGACTGAG
>Ga0163144_10000882_pt1 | contig 71209 bp, 59 predicted proteins | sample OliLak19BULKMAT1_FD_123175 | JGI IMG/M metagenome (GOLD analysis project Ga0163144, IMG submission 123175) | Freshwater microbial mat bacterial communities from Lake Vanda, McMurdo Dry Valleys, Antarctica - Oligotrophic Lake LV.19.BULKMAT1 | ecosystem: Environmental > Aquatic > Freshwater >... | reverse complement strand
GGTTAGCGCTCCGGGCACGCGGCCGAACCAAGGTCATTTTTGCGTGCAGCCGGGGGGCATCCACACGCTCATTCTGCGCGCAGCCGCCAGGCGGAGTCGCAGAATCCACGCAGCAAGCCGCGCAGCTTAGTCAACTAAGCCAGCGTTGTTCGGCACGACTGCGCGCGCGAATGACCAGAAAAACCAGAATGACCAGCCCAAACTAAGGCCGCATCGGGCGATCGCGCTCGTGGTCGACAACGCAAAAAAAGCCGAATGGTTCATCCGCTGAGTTGCTGATCTGGTGCACTTCCAAGGGCGGCACATAGATCACGTCCATGGGCTTGGCCTGAAAACTCTCGTCACCGACCTGGATCAGCCCTGCGCCGCACGTGACGATGATCACGTGCGTGTGCAGATGCTTCTCCAGACTGGTAAATCCGCCTTTTGCAAGCTCAAAGTAGCGCAGATCAAAATCAGCCTGCTCACCGTTCTTGCCAATCAGCTCAACCCGCCGCACGCCGTCAAATGCCAGTTCCCCGCTGCCTTTGTAGCTGCGAATCTGGCGATGCTCCCAGTTAAAGCCGGGGAGAAAACCCAACAGCGTGTGCACGCCTTCGCCTTGCTCCGGGTTGAACTCGCAGGAGCTCACGAAATCAGTCTGTGGGTCGCAGTGCTGGTGTTCCGGGAATAACTCTGCGATGCGCGCACTAAACTCACGCGTGCCCTGAAGCACGCTGCTGGCATGACCATGCAGCGCGCCGCCCACCAGAAACACCGAATCGGGGCCGTAGTCGTCGGCAAGCACTTTCAGGCCTTGAAAGGTCATGCCGCCAGCTGGACACGGAAAAGCGCTTTCCAGAGCGCCAAGCGGTTCGCGCAAAGCCCTGCTAATGCTTTGGCAGGTTTCGCGGCTGTAGTCGAAGCGGCCGCCGGTGGCTGGGAACACGCCAATATCAGCACCGGCCAAGCGGAACAGCGTGCCGAGCAACACATCATGCGCAATTCCGTGCTCGCTGGACTGGGTCAACGCGCCGGTGAGCGCTGGATGCGCCATGAACACCAGCCCGTATTGCTCCGAAAGCATGCGCGCGCTGTCGATCCCGAGCACAATCGGGCACAGCAAGACGCCCTTTAGCCCCGAACGCAAGACGAAATCGGCGTAGCGCTCGATCTGGTCAGCCGGTGCGGCCAGATGCGGGAAGTAAAGACAGTTGCGTCCCGATTTTGCGTTCGCGGATGCCACCGCTTTGGCGCAGGCATCGACGCGGCGCTTGAAGCTCTCAAAATCGGGATCGACCAGATTCTGATCGTCCTTGACAATATCGCCGCCGCCGAGGGCGAACTCATAGGCAATCTCGGCCAAGCGCGCCAGCGAGCTGCCGCGCGGTTTGATCGCGGTTGCCAGCAGCGGGCGGCCATGTACGCCGAGCATGGTGCGCAAGCGGGAAATGCCGAAGCGCGGGCCGGAAAATTGTCGCAGCAGGCTATCGGGCAGCTCCAGCGCACGCAGACGAATCCCCTGAAGCATCGAAACGTTGCCATAAACCAGATTTAGCAGCTGCCCAAGCTGGTTCGACGCCAGCGGCGTTTGGTAGGCAATGCAGACGTCAAACACGCCTTCGGTGACGGGCGCGACGGAATCCACTCGTCCGACGATGTTGGCGAGGATCGACGGATCCGTAATGAGAACTTCTGGCAGCTCGACGGTTTGTTCGTACGCAATAAAGCGCGCCAAACGATCGACATCATGGGCTGGTGCGCGCAGGCGGTAGTGCGCGCGGATGCTTGGGCTTTCCGTCATGCGGGGAGGATTGAACCGGCACGAAGCCGGACGCGACTCTTGAATAAAAGGATTTGAAGTCTAGCCCAAGCAACTGAACAGCGACGTCTAGAGGGCGTCATTGCCCCGAATTTTCCTGCCTTGATCCGCGCTGGCCGAAACTGACGCGCTCGTGGCCGGCGTAGTCGCGCAGGCTTGCCACATTCTGGTAGCCAAGCTGGCACAGGCGTAGGCGCACGCTGGCGCCTTGTGTAAAGCCATGTTCCAGCGCCAGCCAACCACCGGCGCGCAGCTTGGCGCGCGCTTGCAAGGCAATCAGATCCAGCTGTTCGTGCCCGCCCGGGCCGGCAATTAGCGCTAGCGTGGGCTCATGCCGGAGCGCGAAACGATGCGGGTCCGCCGCCGCCAAATAGGGTGGATTACTCGCGATAGCGTCAAAAGGCAGATCAGGCAGCGGTTCGCACCAAGAGCCAAGGTGCCAGCTCACCTGCAGTTGATGCGCCGACGCGTTCGCCTGTGCCACCGCTAGCGCCGCCGGACTGAGCTCAACTGCATGTATTTCCCAGGCCGGCCTGGCGTGCGCAAGCGCAAGCGCAAGCGCGCCACTGCCGGTGCCCAAATCGGCGAGCCGCGCCGGCCCCTCCGGCAGGCGCGCGAGCAAGCATTCCACCAGGTGTTCGGTTTCTGGACGCGGCACCAGCACGGCCGGCGTTACCGCCAGGCGCAAACCAAAGAACTCTTTGAATCCAAGCACATACGCCACCGGTTCAGCGCTCGCCAGGCGCGCCAGAGCAAGCGCGCAAGCGTTTGCGTGCACGCCCAGTTTGGTCTCCGTGAACGCCATGATGCGGGTGCGGCTGAGACCCAGCCGATCCGCCAGCACCAGCTCAGCGTCCAGGCGCGGAACGCCGTGCGCGCGCGCAAGCGACAGCGCGGCGGCAACGTCGTGCGTGGGTTGCAAATCGAATGGATTCATGTTCAGCATGGGTTGCGGGCAAGCGCAGATGATCGACGCACTATCGTTTCCAGGCAACCACCATGATCAGCGCCGCCGTCCTTGCCCTGCATTTGATCAGTTCCATGCCGGCCGTGGCGCCGGGACCCGCGCGCAGCGCATTGACTCAGTTCTCCACCAATTTAAAAAATCTGACCGGTGATTTCAGCCAACAAACCGTCGATTCGAGCGGTCAGACCGGAGAACTCAACACGGGCATTCTGATGATGCAGGCGCCGCGCCAGCTGCGCTGGGACTACGAGTCACCGTTTGAGCAGAGAATCGTCGCGGACGGCAAACGAATCTGGGTTTACGACATCGATCTGGAACAGATCAGCGTACGCGCGCAGTCCGAAGACGAGGCCAGCAGCCCATTGGCAATCCTGCTTGACCTGAGCAAGCTTGACGAGCAATTCGTGGTTCTTGAAGGCGGGGTGCGCGACGGCGCAGTCTGGCTGGTGCTTGAGCCGAGACTGAAAGACCCGCAGTTCAAGCAGGCGGAGCTGGGCTTTCGCGACAATGCGCTGAGCGCGATGCGCGTGTATGACAGCCTGGGCAATCGCTCGGAATTCAGCTTTGAGGACTGGCGACGGAACGTAAAGCTTGCGCCCGACACGTTTGTATTCGTGCCGCCGCCCGGGGTGGACGTGGTGGGTGATACAGAAGTGTCGCTTGAGCTGCAGACCATCAAGGACTGAGGATGCGCCGAGGAAGCTGTCGCCCGCGACTGCGTGTTGCGGTTTCGCGCAGAATGACCAGCGTCAGTCCCTGATCACCAGCGTCAGCTCCGATAGGCGTTCGCCGAATTCGATAGGGTGCCCAGCGAGGAATTGCCGGTGTTCCTGGCGCTCGATTGGGCCGCTCTTTCAGGGCACCGAATGACCAGTGGTGACAGCCCTTGAACTGCCGGTCACTGCGCCACAGCAGCTGGCTGTGCCGAAGCAGCGGACGCTGCGTGTAGACTCCCGCGTCTACGCCCTGCCTTGGATGCCGCGATGCGCACACTGAGCCTAATTTTCCTAATTTTCCTATTGTTCCCGCTTGCGCTGAGCGCCAAGCCTTTTGACATTGAAGAAATGATTCGCCTCAAGCGCGTTTCAGATCCGCAGGTGTCGCCCAACGGTCAACAGGTGCTGTTTGGGTTGCGTGAGACCGATATCGAAGGCAATCGCGGCTATTCCCCGCTCTGGCTGCTCACCGGCACAGACGGTAACGGCAAGCTGCGCCGGCTTACTCAGGACAAGCAAAGCGCTTCGCAGGGACGCTTCTCTGCCGACGGACAATCGATTTATTTTCTCTCGACGCGCTCGGGCTCGAACCAGATTTGGCGCTTGCCGCTGGACGGCGGTGAAGCCTTGCAGGTGAGCGCGCTGCCATTGGACGTGGGGAGCTTTGATGTTTCTCCCGACGGCAAGAAGCTGGTGTTCTCGCTGGAGGTATTCCTCGACTGCGCGGACGATCTGGCCTGCAGCAAAAAGCGCATCGACGCGCTGGCGGCACGCAAGGACAGCGGCACGCTGCATGACAAGCTGTTCATTCGGCACTGGGATACCTGGGCGGATGGGCGCAGAGCCCAGCTGTTTTCGGCTGATCTGGGCGCAAACGGACTCGACAATCTGCACTGGCTGAGCCGCGGGCTGGACGGCGATGTGCCCAGTAAACCGGACGGTGACGAGTCCGAGTACAGCATCAGCCCCGATGCTCAGCAGGTGATTTTTTCTTTGCGCGTCGCGGGCAAGAGTGAGGCTTGGAGCACCAACTTCGATTTGTACTCAGCGCCGCTGGACGGCAGCAAGCAGCCGAACAATCTCACGGCGGCGAATCTGGCGTGGGACACCTCGCCGCTGTTCAGCCGCGATGGCGCGAAGCTTTACTACAAGGCGATGAGCCGACCTGGGTTCGAAGCCGATCGCTTCCGGATTGTTGAGCGCAATCTCAAATCTGGCGCGGAGCGTGAAGTTGCTCCCGCTTGGGACCACAGCCCGGATCATTTTTTGCTCGCGCAGGACGGCAAGACGCTGTTTGCCAATGCCCTGGTGGTTGGACACCGTGCACTTTGGGCGATTGATGTTGCGTCCGGCAAGGCGAGCGCGCTTGATCGCGCCGGTAATGTTGCAGCCTTTGCGCTGGGCAACGAGCAGTTGGTTTACCTGCGTGACGATCTTGACTCGCCCGCCGACATCTACCAAGTTGCAATCCGAGGCGGCAAGGCCACGCGCTTGACGCAGGTCAACGCCGAACAGCTCAAGAACATCGAGTTTGGCAGCTACGAGCAATTCAGCTTTCCCGGCTGGAACGAGCAGAAAGTTTACGGCTGGGTGGTCAAGCCGGTCGGCTTCAAAGCGGGGCAACAATATCCAGTCGCATTCATTGTGCACGGCGGACCCCAGTCCAGTTTCGGCAACGTCTGGTCCTATCGCTGGAACCCTCAAACCTATGCTGGACAGCGATTTGCCGTGGTTTTCATCGACTTCCACGGCTCGACCGGCTATGGGCAGGCATTCACCGATTCAATCAGCCAGGACTGGGGCGGCAAGCCCCTGGAAGACCTGCAAAAAGGCCTTGAACATGCGCGCGCAAGCTACCCGTTCCTGAGCCCGAACAAGGCTTGCGCCATGGGCGCGAGCTACGGTGGCTACATGGTGAACTGGATAGCGGGCGCGTGGCCGGATGGTTTCCAGTGCATCGTCAGCCACGCGGGCATTCTTGACAACCGTTTCATGGGCCTAAGCACCGAAGAACTTTGGTTCAGCGAGTGGGAAAACGGCGGCACGGTATTTGACCAAGCGCAGAACTACGAGCGCGCCAATCCAGTCAATCTGATCAGCAAATGGCGCACGCCGATGCTGGTGACGCATGGCATGCTGGATTTCCGAGTGCCGTTCGAACAGGGCATTGCTGTGTTCACGGCCCTGCAGCGCCGCGGCATCGACAGCCAGTTCCTGCACTTTCCCGATGAGAACCACTGGATCTTGAAGCCTGCCAACTCGGTATTGTGGCATCGCACCGTGGAAGCCTGGCTCAAGCAGTACACCCGATGAATCGCTGGCCAATGCAGTGCAGGCCCATGCACGGCAGGCCAATGATTCACCGGTCAATGCTCCAGGGCTACTGATTCAGGCCGCCAACGATGCGCTGTCCGTTCTGCGGTCACTCCGATACCCGGGTCATCGATTCCCGTCTTACCGAAGACGGGCTGCAGGTGCGCAGACGACGCGGCTGTGAGCACTGTCAGGCGCGCTTTAACACCTTTGAGAGCGCGGAAGTCAAGCTGCCGCAGGTCAATAAACGCGACGGTAGACGCGAGCCCTTCAACGAGGCAAAGCTGCGCGGGGGACTTGAGCGCGCGAGCGAAAAGCGCCCGGTTCCGCTGGTCGAACTGGACCGCATCGTGGACGTCGTGGTGCGCAAGCTGCGCACCAGCGGCGAACGCGAAGTGCCTTCACGGCAGATCGGCGCCTGGGTCATGGAAGAGCTCAAGCGCATCGACCAAGTGGCCTACGTGCGCTTTGCCTCAGTTTATCTGCGCTTTGACGATGTACACGCTTTTCGGGAGGAGATTGAGCAGCTGGAGCGCGACTTGCCGGTACTTGACGGACGCCAGCTTTCATTGCTTGATTTGCTCGAAACCAAAGCACGCCCAAAGTAAGACCTGATTAGGCTGCGCGGCGGCGCCTTCTGACGCAGCCGGAGGAGCGGGAAAGCGTTCGGGAAAATGCCTCGCGGCGCGCTATCAATAGCCAAAGAAGTTACGCAGGACCTGCTCAGAACCGGCGTATTCCAGCGCCGTGGCCGGGACAAACTGCGAGATCCCGATCTGATTGATGATATCGAATAGCTCTTGCTGCTCATGCAGCTTAAGCAGCGCATCGGTAACCGCCTTTTGAACCTCGGGTGGAACGTTCGGCGACGCTGAAACGGCCGGACCCGGCAACTCACGCGTGGTCATCACGGGCAACAGATTGGGATACTGCATGTAAAGCCAATTCGGAACCATCGCCGCCTCCGCCTCACCGGCGAACACGATATCGATCGTGTCGCGCCAGGATGTTGGCGTGGTGCGGATATCGGGCTGCTGCATGGGGTTCGGGAACACATCAAGCAGCAGCGCGAAGGCGAGTGATGGCGCTGCCATGGTGGTAATACTCTCGCCCACGAGCTCCTTCACGTCGTTGTTCGGCAGCTCATTTTGTGAGAGCAAAGTGAAAGATGAATTCTCCGCGGTCTTCACCAAGGGCGTGTATTTGAAGCGCTGGATTCGGTAATCCGTGAAATGCGGGTCATCAAAAACAAAATCGCCGGACTTGTTGGTGCGCACGGCCTGCCAATAAAGGTGGTAGTTGCGCACCACGACCAGCTTGAAGCTGTGCCCCGTACTCTGTTTCAAATAGTCCAGCAATGGCTTGAACATTTCGCTCGCCTGTTCGGGCGAAGTGTTCGGTTCAATAGCAAACGTGTATTCGGCAGCTTGGGCACTGCCAAAACACATCAATAAGCCGGCAATCAACGATTTCACGCCCGAGTCTCCCCTTGAGTTAGGCCGCCTCATTGTGCACTAAAGTTTGCGCGGCGCCAGATTGTGAATCGCAAAACATTTCTGTGACGGGATCAGGAGTTTCCCTGCGACAACAGTTGGATTTCCGTAACCGTGACGGCGGTCACATCGATAGCAACGCATTGCAGTTGACCGACTGCTCGATCTTCGATCACAGCCAGCCCCAGCCAGCCGTTCCCGTCTGGTAGGGCACACAGCCAGCGCCCGACTGAGGCGCCCGCCGCATCGCTCAACTCGCTCATGACGTTCGGTTGCCGCTCGGCCGCAAACAGCCTTAAGTGACGTTTGCCCCGGCCGAGGTAGTGCATTCGAGCCACCACCTCCTGCCCCGGGAAGCAGCCCTTGGTAAGCGATACCGCTCGCCAGAGCGCGAGCTGCAGCGCATCTGCAAGGTAAAGGTCCTGGTGCTCTTTGGCGAAGTCAATAAGGCCATAGCGGATGGCATGCAGGCGCGACTCAATGCTCAGCTCAGCACCGACCAGAGCCGCGTCAACGTGGATACCCCGACCCGCCGGATCCGTGCACTGCGCCGGCTCAAGCGCAAGTGCAACGCCCAAATCTTCGCGCGCACGCAAACTGACTTTGCTGCGCAGCACAAATTTTCCCAATCGAAGCAGGATGTCGGGTACCAGCTCAGCCTCCAGCAGCCATTGCCAGCTCTCGGCGTCGCGTTTGAGCAGCATGCCAAAGGCCAGCACGCGCCCCTGCGGATTGAGCAGGCAGGCGGGCTGAGCAGCGTGCGCGGCGTCCGCGACGACGGCTCGCAGATCGGTCGCAAGCTGAGCTTGCAGGAAGCTGAAACTATCGCGCCCAGTGAGCTCTAGGACGCCGTAGCGAAATGCGTTTGTGGCCATATTGGTCTTGCTGCTTGCTTGTCGTCTGCTGGCATATTAACCTCAGCCGCATGATTAGCCAGCCAGAACTCGAAGACCAAGACCTAAGTCCTTTAAATTCAAAGGATTTTCCAGCCGAAGGCAGCTCTGAACCAAGTCCTGGGACAGAACCTGTCAAGGAGATCGGTGGTCGGGGCGGGGCTGATCCTACGCGTTACGGCGACTGGGAAAAAAACGGTCGATGTATCGATTTTTAACATCTTGATTTTTTGATTCTTTGAGACGGGGTAACACATGGCGACGCAACGTCCGTTGTCTCCGCACTTGCAGGTCTACCGACCGCAGCTCACGTCGGTGCTGTCGATCATTCACCGCATGACGGGCGTTTGGTTGTGCGCCGGCGGCGTGATGCTCGCGGCCTGGGTGTTGGCGATTGCGCAAGGGCCGCAGGCATACGCTGCATTCACGGCTTTTGCGGGAAGCTGGTTCGGGAAATTGTTGTTCATCAGCTTCCTGTTCGCGCTCTATTACCACCTGTGCAACGGCATTCGCCACCTGTTCTGGGATGCCGGCCGCGGCTACAGCATTGAAAGCGTCAACCGCAGCGGTCTTGCGGTGCTGGCGGTCAGTGTAGGCGCTACGGCAGGAACCTGCTTTGCACTGGCTCAAAGGTTGGGGGTGTTGGCATGAGCGCTAATCTGCGTACTCCGCTTTCGCGCGCTGTGGGTCTTGGCTCGGCGAAGGAAGGCGTGGCGCACTGGTGGCATCAACGCGTGTCTGCGATTGCGCTGGCGCCGCTCACTATTTGGTTCATCTGGGTGCTGTTTCAAACCATCGGCCAGGATTATGCAACGGTTCGCGAGTACCTCCGGCAGCCCTGGACCGCGACCCTGATGATCAGCTACTTGGTCTGCCTTTTTTATCATGGGCGGCTAGGACTACAGGTGGTCATCGAAGATTACGTACACCAACGCGGGATTGAGACAACCTTGCAAATTTTGGTTAAGTTCGCTGCGTTCTTGATTGGCGCGGCCAGTGTCATTGCGATGTTGCGTATCGCGGTGGGAGGCTAAAGGCATGCCACAGGCATATCCACTGCAAGTGCACAAGTACGACGTGATTGTGGTCGGCGCTGGCGGCGCCGGTTTGCGCGCCACGATGGGCGTTGCCGCGAAGGGCCTGTCGACGGCCTGCATCACCAAAGTGTTCCCAACCCGCAGCCATACGGTCGCGGCTCAGGGCGGCATCTCGGCCGCGCTGGGAAACATGGGTGAGGACGATTGGCGATTTCACTTTTACGACACCATCAAGGGCTCGGATTGGCTGGGTGACCAGGACGCCATTGAGTACATGTGTCGCGAGGCGATCCCCGCAATCATTGAGCTTGAGCACTACGGCGTGCCGTTCTCACGCACTCCAGAAGGGAAAATCTACCAGCGTCCGTTCGGCGGCATGACCACGCACTACGGCAAGGGTCAGGCGCACCGCACCTGCGCTGCCGCTGACCGAACCGGGCATGCCATTTTGCATACCCTGTACCAGCAGGCCTTGAAGTTCGATGCGCGCTTTTACATTGAGTACTTCGTGCTTGATCTGATCATGGAAGGCGGCGAGTGCCGCGGCGTGGTCGCTTGGGATCTGGCCGAAGGCACGCTGCATGTGTTTCGCGCCCACGCGGTGATCCTGGCAAGCGGTGGCTACGGGCGGGCCTACTTCTCGGCAACCTCTGCACATACCTGCACCGGCGACGGCACCGGCATGGTGCAACGCGCCGGGCTGCCCCTGCAGGACATGGAGTTTGTCCAGTTTCACCCCACCGGCATCTACGGCTCAGGCTGCTTGGTCACGGAGGGTGCGCGCGGTGAAGGCGGCTACCTCACCAACTCCAAGGGCGAGCGCTTCATGGAGCGCTATGCGCCAAACGCTAAAGACTTAGCGTCGCGTGATGTGGTGAGCCGCGCTATGACCATGGAGATTCGGGCCGGGCACGGCGTTGGCGCTGACAAAGACCATATTCATCTGCATCTTGAGCATCTCGGCCCCGAAGTGCTGCACAAGCGCCTGCCGGGGATCTCAGAAACGGCGCAGATTTTCGCCGGCGTTGACGTCACCAAGGAACCGATTCCAGTGTTGCCGACGGTGCACTACAACATGGGCGGCGTGCCGTGCAATTTCTATGGCGAAGTGGTTACCGTGAAGGACGGCAATCCGGACACCGTGGTACCGGGCCTGTTTGCCATTGGCGAGGTTGCCTGCGTGTCGGTCCACGGCGCCAATCGGCTGGGCTCCAATTCCCTGCTTGATTTGGTGGTATTCGGGCGTGCAGTAGCAAATCGCTGCGGCGAAATCATGAAGCCGAACAAGCCCCACAAGGACTTACCCGCCAGCGCCTATGATCCGGCCTTGAACAACTTTGACCGGCTGCGAAACGCCAGTGGCACGCTTGGCACGGCAGAAATTCGCCTCAGCATGCAGCGCGTCATGCAGCTTGATGCGGCAGTGTTCCGCACCGGCGAATCGCTGAACAACGGCTGCCAGAAACTGGCTGAGGTGCACGCCAGCTTTGCCGACGTCAAGGTCAGCGATCGTTCGCTGATCTGGAACTCGGATTTGGTAGAAACGCTGGAACTTCAGAACCTGCTCGCCAATGCGGTGGCCACGATCGAATCTGCGGCAAATCGCCAAGAAAGCCGTGGCGCGCATGCGCGCGAGGATTTCAAGGATCGTAACGACGAAGCGTGGATGAAACATACACTTTGTTTTGTCGACGATGGCGGCAAAGTGCGTTTCGACTACCGACCTGTACACCTGTACACGCTGAGCTCGGATGTTGATCCGGTTCCGCCAAAGCCACGCACGTATTGAGCGAGAGCAACATGGCGCAATTTACGCTTCCCAAGAATTCCAAGGTCCGTAAGGGCCGTCATTTCCCGGTCAAGCCGGGCGCAAAGCAGGTGCAGCGCTTTAAGATCTACCGCTGGAGCCCTGATGATGGCCAGAACCCACGCACCGACACCTATGAGTTGGACATGGGCGCTTGCGGCCCAATGGTGCTTGACGCACTGATCAAGATCAAAAATGAAATCGATCCAACGCTGACCTTCCGGCGCTCTTGCCGCGAAGGGATTTGCGGCAGTTGCGCCATGAACATCGACGGCACCAACACGCTGGCCTGCCTCAAAGCGTGCGATGACGTGAAGGGTGATGTGGCGATCTATCCATTGCCGCACATGCCGGTGGTGAAGGATTTGGTGCCGGACATGACCCATTTTTATGCCCAGTACGCGTCGATCAAACCTTGGATCCGCACCCAGAGCACCGCCGCGCCCGATACCGAGCGACGCCAAAGTGAGGAAGATCGGGCCAAGCTGGATGGGCTTTACGAGTGCATCCTTTGCGCCTGTTGCTCAACTGCATGCCCAAGCTACTGGTGGAACGGTGACCGCTATCTGGGGCCAGCCATTTTGCTGCAGGCGTATCGCTGGATTGTCGACAGCCGCGACGAAGACACGGGCGAACGCCTGGACAATCTGGAAGATCCGTTCCGGCTCTATCGCTGCCACACCATCATGAATTGCACGCGTACTTGTCCGAAGGGTTTGAATCCCGCCAAGGCCATCGCTGAGATCAAGAAACTGATGCTCGAACGTCGGGGCGTGTGAACAGCGAATCGGATACCTTGAAGCGCCTTCGCTGGCGCTGCAGGCGCGGCATGAAAGAGATGGATTTGTTGCTGCTGCGCTATCTTGAGCATGTGGTCACGCAGGATCCGGCGCAGGTTGCCATCTTCTCCCGATTGCTCGACACCGAAGATGATCAGCTTTGGCGCTGGCTGCTGGGGCACGCTAACAGCCCCGAAACTGATATCGCACAACTGATTGCCAACGTTCGTGCTTTTGCACTCACTTGAGCTGAAGCCGTCGCGCTGGCCCTTTGCAATGAGCCTCGCTTTGGCAGCTCTGTATCTGCTCGCCAGCGTGATCAGCTATTCGCAAGTTTGGAGTTGGGCCTTGCCACCGCTGGCTTTGGCGATTGTTTTGATCGGCGCCCGAAGCAAGCCAGGATCGGGGGCGTTGCGCCTTTATGATGACGGAAGCGTGCAGTTTGCGGGCCTGCCCGAGCCGTTCGCTGTGCGGCAGCACTTCGTTTTCGCCGGCGTGGACATCCTGCATTTTGAACAGCACGCCTTGGTGATTTACCCGCGTGCGCTAAGCGAACTCGAACGGCGCCATCTGCGCCGGTGGTCGCAACTGGCGCTCGCGCAGGCACAACGCGTAGGCAAGTAACCTCGATTAGGGCAGGCGCGGATTGGTGCAGGCGCGATTCCCGTCAGTAAGCACAGGCTTGCCGGATTTGGGCCGGCTGGGCGCCATGAACAGCGAACCACCGCAGTGACGGGATTGATCGCGCCTCTCTAGTGCGGCGGATCCCTGATACCGAAACGCCAGCACCGTCAGTTCCACGCAGGCGGCAAGCCAGTGAGCAAAAACAGCATTCCACGTCAAGCGCGCAATGGCGGCATGGCGGCCACCATCCGGGCGCGATTCACGCACCGGAACATTGAGCCTTTAGCTCAACACCTGCTCAGCTTGCCAAGTGATGAATCAAGCGCGTTGCCATTTCCCCGTCGGCTTGACAGGAACCCTACCCTCGGCTTTAATCGACGGCTCTTTGCAACATCATTGTTGCTCTGGCTTAGGGCGCCCGTAGCTCAGTTGGATAGAGCACCAGGCTACGAACCTGGGGGTCGGAGGTTCGAATCCTTCCGGGCGCACCATTCAACCCCGTTGAGTTTCAACGGGGTTTTTCTTTTCTGAAGTTCGTCAACGCGCGGCAGCCTATGCGCACTTGACCGCCGAGCAGCGCAGACCTAGCCTAGTGCAGTGCGCGCAGAACCTATCCGGCTTTTTCACACTCTTGAGCATCGCTGCGGTTACTACAGTGATCGGATGGCGCGCAACCTTGTGCTCGATCCACTGGCGCCGAACTTGTCCGAGGTTTACCCGATCGCGCTGCAGCGTGGCTTCCGCCGCGCTGGCGGGCATGTGTATCGACCGCACTGCCTGCACTGTCGCGTTTGTATTGCCTGCCGGGTTCCGGCTGACCAGTTTCGCGCCAACCGCAGCCAGCGACGCTGTGCGGCGCGCAATCAGGATCTGGTCGATTCGCTCGAGCCGGCCCGATTCGACGCCGAGCTGTTTGACCTGTACCGCCGCTACTTGTCGCAGCGCCACCCAGGCGGCGGCATGGATCAACCGACCGAGGAAGACTTCCACCGCTTTTTGATGGGCGAATGGAGTGAAACCAAACTGCTCTGCCTGCGTGACGCGCACGGCAAATTGCTGGCGGTTGCGGTCACTGATGTCAGCCGGATCGGTCTCTCCGCCGTGTACACCTTCTACGATCCCGAACACAGCCAGCGCGGGCTGGGCATTTACTGCGTGCTGACCCAAATCCGCTTGACGCAGCGCATGGGCTTGCCGCACCTCTATCTGGGTTACTGGATCGACGGGCATGTAAAAATGGACTACAAACGCCAGTATCAACCGATTGAAGTGCTGCGTGGCCATCAGTGGGTTGCGCTGTGATCCCACGCTTCACGCCCGGCCAGCTCAACAAGCTCGCCCGACAGCTGCTTGAAGACACCTTCTCGCTGATTGAGGTCGAAGGCGAAATCGGCACCTTCAAACCGGCGGCGAGCGGCCATTGGTACTTTGTGATCAAAGACGCCAATGCCGAGTTGCGCGCCGTCATGTATCGCTCGCGGACCGCGCTGGTCAAGTTTCGTCCCGAAGCCGGTGCCCAGGTCCTGGTGCGTGGACGCATCACGCTGTTCGAGGCGCGCGGCGAGTATCAGCTGCTGGCCGAATGGCTTGAGCCGGCCGGGCTCGGCGCACAGTTGCTGGCCTTGCGCCGCATGCGCGAGCAGCTCGCGTCCGAAGGTCTGTTTGCCGCGGAGCGCAAGCGCGCGCTGCCGCTGCGTCCGCGCAGGATCGCGCTGATGACCTCCGCTCAGGGCGCCGCCCTGCATGATGTGCTGAGCGTGCTGCAGCGGCGCTTCCCGCTGCTCGCAGTGGAATTTTGGCCGATCCCAGTCCAGGGCAGCGGCGCTGCGGCGGAAGTGGTGGCCAGTCTGCGCGTGCTGTTCAGTGCCCTGCCCTTGCCGGACGCACTGCTGATTACCCGCGGCGGCGGCTCGAAAGAGGATTTGCAGCTGTTTGACGATGAGGCCTTGGCGCGCGTGCTGGCGAGTGCGCCGATGCCGACTGTGGCCGCGATTGGACACGAGATCGACCTCACCACCATCGAGCTGGTGGCGGATTTACGCGCCGCGACGCCATCGGCGGCCGCTGAACTGCTGGTGCCTGATCGCGTCCAGCTGGCTCGCCATCTGCTGCAGCTGCAGCGGCGCGCCATGGAGCTTGCGCAAAGCCTGATTTACAACCTTCAGCAGCGCATCGACCACCAAACGCAGCGTCTTGAGCGAGAGCACCCAAGGCGCAGGATCCAACTCGCGCATGAGCAGCTGACTCGCCTGCAAGCGAACCTGCAGCGCGGCTTTGCCTTGGCGCTGGAAACCCGGCGCGCGCACCTGCAGCGCGCGCAACGTCGCTTGCTGGTGTACGACCCGCGCTTGCGCTTGTCGCGCACCGAACAAGCCTTGATGCAGCTCGACACCCGGCTGCGGCAGAGCCTCTCAAGCGGCCTTCAGGCGCGCGCGCAGCGGCTGCGCACGCTGACCCAATCCTTGCAAGCAGGAATCGACTGGTCTGCGTCTGCGCGCCGCTTGCAGCAGCTGCGTGAGCGCCTCCAGCGCGCCTGGCAGGCGCAGCATCAGGCGCAGGAAAACCAGCTTGATTTACTGCGTCGCAGCCTGCATTTGACCAGTCCGCAAGCGACGCTGGAGCGCGGCTATGCGCTGGTTTTCGGTCGCGCCGATGCGCGGGTGCGCGCCAGCGCGGCGGAGATTCTCCCGCACGAGGCGCTGCGGATTGCGTTCCATGATGGCGATGTGGCGGCACGCGCTGAAGGCCAAGCCAAGCCAGCTTGATGCCTCAGTAAGGGCATTGCATCCGGGCGCGCAACTAGACGCCAGCGGCGCGCTACCAGATCGGTCGCACCGGCTTGCGCTCAGGAATTTCTTCCTGCACCGTTCGGGCCACCGGCAGAAAATGCTGTAGCGCACGCTCATAGACCCGGCGCTTGAAAGGCACGACATGATTTACCGGATACCAGAAATCGACCCAGCGCCAGCTGTCAAATTCCGGTTGCTCGCACATATCAAAGCGCACATCACATTCCTGCCCAACCATGCGCAACAGGAACCAGACCTGCTTTTGGCCGATACAGACCGGGCGCTCGCGGTGGCGCACAAAGCGCTCTGGCAAGCGATATTTTAGCCAGCCCGGCGTTGCCGACAGCACTTCGACATGACGATCACTCAACCCGGTCTCTTCGCGCAACTCGCGATACATTGCTTCTTCGGGCGTCTCATCGCTGTTCATGCCGCCCTGCGGAAACTGCCAACCGTCCCGGCCGACCCGTCTGGCCCAAAACAATCGCCCGCAAGCACCGATCAAGATGATGCCTACGTTGGGACGGTAACCATCCGGGTCGATCACAGAAACATGCTCCAAGGCATTGCCTGGCTTCATTTTTCCATGCGAGGCCCACGATCGGCAAGAGGCAGCGCAAGGTTATGGCTGCGTGGCCGCCGCGTCGGGCCTGAATACCGGTCGCCGCGCGCGGCCCCAGCAGTATCACTCGGCGCAGCACTCAGCCGCAGCCCGCTATGCTGCGCGCGCTTTTTATCCTGGAGCCAACGACTGTGAACGCGTCAAAATTGCGCGCCTTGCTTTGCTGTGTACTGAGCGTGTTCAGTGCCCTGACGCAGGCTCAGCCCCAGCCGGCCAATGATCCACAAGCTCACCCACTAGGTGATCCACTAGGTGGCTCACGAGGCGGCCAATCTGATGCTCAGCCCGCTGCACAGGCTATTGGCCAACGTATTGGCTTAGTGCTTGGCGGCGGAGGTGCGCGCGGCGCGGCGCATATTGGCGTGCTCAAGGTGCTTGAACGCGAGGGCATTGCGGTGTCCTGTATTGCTGGCACCTCCATGGGTTCCATCGTGGGCGGTCTCTACGCCATGGGCTATGCGCCTGAGCAAATTGAAACGATCCTGACCTCAATCGACTGGAATGACGTGTTTCGGGACGATCCATCGCGCGAGCAATTGCCCATGCGGCGCAAGCAGGACGAACTGGATTTCCTGGTCGATACCGAACTCGGCGTTGGTCTGGAAGGCTTAAGGCCACCGCGCGGCCTAGTGCAGGGTGAAAAGCTCTCGCTGCTGTTGCGGCGATTGACGCTGCCGCAGCGCGCCATTCGTCGTTTTGACCAGCTGCCGATTCCATTCCAGGCGGTCGCCGCACGTCTACGGGACGGCAAGCAAGTCGTGTTTGGCGAGGGCGATCTGGCAAACGCGCTGCGCGCCAGCATGTCGGTACCGGGAGTGTTTCAGCCCATTCGCACGCGCGGCGATCTGCTAGTGGACGGCGGCATTGCCAACAACGTACCGGTCGATGTGCTCAAGGGAAGCTGCGCAGACCGCGTGATTGTGGTCGACGTCAGCGCGCGTCCCTTGGACGAAAGTCAGCTCAACTCGCCACTTGCGGTCACCAATCAGGTCATTTCCACCATGATGCGGCGCCAGACCGAGCAATCGCTGGCGCTGCTGGACGCGCATGATGTCTTGCTGGAGCCCGAGCTGGGCGATATTGGCAGCGCATCGTTTGATCGCGCGACACAAGCGATCCCAAGCGGCGAGCGTGCGGCCATGGCGCAGCTCGCCGCGCTACGCAGCATGCGCGCGCAGCCGTCCGAGTGGCAGGCGTTTGTTGCTCGCCATGTGCTGCCCGTGGAGCAGCCGCGCACGATTGCGTTTGTCGAGGTGAGCGAGCATCGCAGCAAGAGCTTCCAGGCCGTGGCGCGCCGCACCGCGGACCTGATCGGACAACCGCTCAATACCACCGAGATTGAGCGTCGCCTGCTCGAAGGCTACGGCCTGGGGCGCTATGAGCGCATCGCCTACGAGGTGGTCGAGCGCGAGGGCAAGACCGGCATTGAAATCGTGCCTGTGGACAAAGGCTGGGGACCCAACTTTCTCCAGTTCGGCCTGACCTTGAGCGACAACTTCAGCGGTGACGCCAGCTACCAAGTTGGCGCAGAGCTGGCGGTCACCGGGCTCAATCGCGGCAATGCGGAATGGTTGACGCGCGTTTCGCTGGGCGAAAACACCGGTATTCGCAGCGAGTTCTATCAGCCTCTGGGCGCCACCAGCCGCTGGGCTTTGCTGCCGAGCGTGCTCTTTGAAGCCGAAAATCAGCGCTTTTCCATTGGCAACGAGGAGATCGCGCAGTATCGCAATCGCCGCCGTGAAGTTGCCCTGGCGGCCACTTACGAGAAAGCCGAGTCGCAGTGGCTGCTGCGCGCATCAATCCAGCGCGGCCGTGACGACACGCGACTGCGGATCGGCGATCCGCGGCTTGGCGATTTCACCAGCCTCGACTACGGCGGCCTCACTCTGGGCTTCATTCTCGACTCGCTCGATCATTCCTCGTTTCCGTCGCGCGGCACGCGCCTGCGTACCGAGCTGGAATGGTTTGCGGGCGGACTCGGCGCCGATTTCCAGGACTCAGTGATTCGCCTGGATTGGGACCGTGCCTTGGCCACCGGTCCCCATCGCTGGCTGCTCGGCGCACGTTTTTCCAGCGCACTGGGCGACAACGCGGGCTTTCAGGGCCAGGAGTTCGTCGGCGGCCTGGGCTATCTTTCCGGCTTTGCCGACCGCCAATACGGCGGCGACCAAGCCGGCTTTGTGCGCGCCGTATACCAGCGCCGGCTCGGCGACGCCGACCGGCTGTTCACTACTGCGGCCTACGTGGGCTTCAGCCTGGAAGCCGGCAACGCCTGGAATGATCGCTCTGACGCCCAGCTCTCGGATCTGGTCTTTGCCGGGAGCGCGTTTTTGGCTTTGGATACTTTTCTGGGCCCGATGTATTTCGGGTACGGCCGCAACAGCGGCGGCGGGGACACCTTCTATCTGAACTTCGGCAGCTTGATCAGACCCTGAGCAAGCTTTTTGCCGCGGTTGCGCCTCAGCCGTCTGCGCGCAAGCGCAAGCGCATCGCGCGATCCAGCATGCGGCGCAGGATGGGCCGCTCGATCGCCGCGTCCAGCACATAGACCTGAACGTCGTTGGCCGCGACCGGTACGCGCTTGCGACCGTCGCGATGCACACTCAAGCCCTCGCCGCCGAAGGCGTTGCGCCATTCACCCGCCGGCAGTTGTTGCAGCGAGAACGTGCTGCTCCGGGCGCCCTTGTTGAGCAGCACGAGCGCGGTCTGGTTGACTCCTGCGTGCTGATATACGCGCAAGAAGGCGGCCCGGTTAGCCTTGAATTCGAGGTTCAACTGCAAACCCTGCTGGAGCGCGATCAGCTCAGCGCGCACCTTGGCAATGCGCGTCAAGCGCTCCCGAATGGGATTCTGACGCGAGGCCTCAATACGCTCGGCGCCAAAGTAGTTGCGATTGCCGGCGTGCTCAACCGTGCCGCGCATGAAGCCGGTTTCAGAGCCGTAGTACAGCACCGGAATGCCGCGCGCCGTAAACAAGAAATTGTTGGCATTGATGAAACCCTCGTGCGTGGCATTCATACGCGCCATGTCGTGGTTGTCGTAGAAGGTCATCAGCTCATATGGGTTCTGATAGGGACCACGCTGGAGGTAAAGGCGCTTGGCGATCTTGGCGAAACTGCTGTGCGGTCGCTCAAAGGTCTGCGCGATGGCTTCCTTGAGCGGAAAATCAAGCACGCTGATGGCGCCATTTTCGGTCCAGGTGTGGGTTGCGATCTTTTCCGCCCTGTAGTCAAAGCTCTCGCCAAACATGAAAAAGTCGGGATGTTTGCTTCGAATGCGATCTGAAAATTGCTTCCAGAATGCGTGCGGCATATGCCGAATGGTGTCGATGCGGAACGCGGCCGCGCCCTGATCAATCCATTGCGAATAGGCCGCGACGAAGTACTCCAGCACCGCCGGGTTGGTCTCGTCGATATTGGATAGCTGCACCAGATCAGGCTCAGCGTGGAAGAAGCGATGCAAAGGATTGCCCTTTGGATCCAGCTCTTTCGGGGGCAGATTCTGGTGATCGGCAATCAATTTGCCGTCGCGGTCGTAGATCTCGCCGTACATCGGCTGATCAACCGGCATATCAAACGCGGGCGAACCGTGATTGGCGACGATATCCAGCACCACCTTGAGGCCCTTGTCGCGCAGCGCCTTGGTCAAGCCGGCGAAGTCAAGCCCCGGGCTGGGCAAATGCTCGTCGAGCTTGAAGAAGTTGACGCCCCAGTAGCCGTGATAGCCGGTCTTGCCGCGGTCGGTGAAAAACCCTTTCCACGCCACCGGCGCGCCGCCGGTAAACGCTTGGTTCGGATTGTCCACAATCGGGGTGATCCACACCGCGCTGAAGCCCATGCTGCGAATGTCATCGGCGTAGTTCAGCAGGCCGCGAAAATCGCCGCCAAGGTAGCCCACATTGTCGCTTTCCCCGGGCGGACCACCCGGCGTTGGCTGATCAAACGTGGGATGCGCGCCGCCCTGATCACGCTGGTCGTTGCCCGGATCGCCGTTGACATAGCGATCGGTCAAGACGAAGTAGATCGACTCTTTGGCGAATGGCTCCAAGGTTCCGTAGTACTCGTCGGCGGCAACAGCGCGGCCGCTGGCAAGCGCGCCCACCAGGGCCAGTAGCGCGCAAGAAAGCGAAGTTTTCAGGTTAAGCATCGGGTTCAACTCCTTGACCGGCTTGGCGACAGGCGCCACAGCTCGAAGATCGTTTTGGGATAAGCCAGCGCCTGAATGTGCGGCAGGCCTTAATGCGCGGGGCCTCAATGCGCGGCAGCCATGGGCCCGCTGGGCGCGATCTGCGGCTCGCGAACCCGCACCAGACAGAACGCGCCAACAATGAGGCTGGCGCCACTGATCAGCAACGCATAGATCGCATGATTGCCGAACAGGTGCTTGATCACCGGGCCAAGCAGGGTGGCGGCAACAATCTGCGGGATCACAATGAACATGTTGAAGATGCCCATGTAGACACCCATCTTCGATTCCTCAAGCGAGCTTGCAAGCAGCGCATAGGGCATCGAAAGAATGCTGGCCCAAGCCACGCCCACGAGCGCGAACGAGAAGATCAGATAGGCCGGGGATGGGACGATTGCCATGGACAAAAAGCCGCAGCCACCCAGCAGCAAAGAGCAAAAATGAATCAGGCGCCGATTCAGCACGAAGCGTGCGGCATAGAAGCTGAGCAGCAGCGCGACGAGCATCGAAGAAAGCCCGTAATAGCCGGTGTACGAACCCACCAGATCGGCCGCGTTATTAAACGCAACGTTGGCCAGTTTGAAGGCTTCAGCTTGCGCCGGAACGCTCATATCAAAGGCCGACGGATCGGGCGCTGGAGCATTGAATGCATGCTCGGTAAGCGCCGGCGTGGACATGCTCCACATGCTGAAAAACGCCAGCCAGCTGAAGAACTGCACCACCCCAATATTCACCATCTGGGTGGGCATGTTCACGATCAGCCGAAAGATATCCGCCACCAAATTGCCCTGCTTGCGCTCCTCCTCGAAGCGCTTCATGTCCTCGGGCGGATATTCCTTGGTGGTAAACACGGTGACCAGAATGCTGGCCAGAAACACGCAGGCGCCAATCGAAAACGCGATTTTCACCGAGGGCGGCACCACGCCAGGCCCAGCCTCGTTCGAGACTCCCATCTGAGTCACGAACCACGGCAGATTGCTGGCAACCCAGGTGCCGATACCGATGATCAGGGTCTGCAAAACAAAGCCGTAAGAGCGCTGCTGCTCGGGCAGTTTGTCAGCCACCAGGGCGCGAAACGGCTCCATGCTGATGTTGATCGAGGCGTCCAGCACCCAGAGCAGGCCCACCGCCATCCACAGCGTGGGCGAATGCGGCATAAAGACCAGCGCGATCGAGCTCAGGATGGCGCCAAGCAGAAAATAAGGCCGCCGACGCCCAAGGATAGGATGCCAAGTGCGGTCGGACAGATAGCCGATGATTGGCTGCACCAGCAGTCCGGTGAGCGGCGCCGCAATCCACAGCAGCGGCAGGGCATCTTTGTCCGCGCCCAAGGTTTGGAAGATGCGCGACATGAATCCGCCCTGGAGCGCAAACCCAAACTGGATGCCCAGGAAACCAAAGGACATATTCCAGATTTGCCAGAACGACAGGTTAGGTTTGTTGGCGGTGGAGTTCATGTCCATGCAGTCCTTGATTGGGTTGCTGGTGACAGCTCGGAGCCTTCGTGCCGCGTTGCGCAAAAGTACCCTGGGAAACCTGTAGAAACCTGCTGCGCGCTTCGATTGCTGCGTTGCGCGGTGCTCGTTTTCAGAGCATTCCATCCAGAGGATCCCATCCAGAGCATCCCATCTAGAGGATCCTTAGCGACGCGCCGCAGGGAAAAAAAAGGGTCGAGTTTTGCTCGACCCAAGCTGGAGAGTGCACATACAAATCTACGCTCCGGAGCAGTTTCAACACATGAGAGCGAAGACTTGAACTGCGCCTGCATGCTAGAACGAGTGAGCGGCTGTTGACAGGCGTTGCAAACGTATTCATCCGCCACGTTCACGCCTGTGAGCCTGTATTTGCCCGGGGAAGTCTTGTTGCGACAGCGGCTTGCGGGCGCGCCATGGAAGCGCTCGCCAGCCTAGAAGCAGTGTCACAAAACCTCCATACGCATGCGTATTGACGACTCTAGAATTAGAAGACCATACTCGCCCGTATGGAAACAATTGCGCCCAATGTTGAGAGCAGCCAGACCGACTTTCGCGGTCATGGCGGGCATCGCCTCAGGCTTGAAACCTTCGGCGCTGCGTCGACGCCATCGGACCCTTGGCTGCTGTTCACGCATGGCTTTGGGCAGAACCGGTTGTCCTGGCGCGCTGCGGCCGAACAGCTTGCCGCGCAGGGCTGGCAAGGCATCACCATGGATGGACGCGGACATGGCGATTCGGACTGGCATCCCGAAGCCCAATACGAGCTGGACGATTTCTGCGCTGATCTAAAACAGGTGGCTGCGCATCGCGCGCAAAAGCCGGTGTTGATTGGCGCCTCGATGGGTGGCTTGCTTGGCCTGCTGGCCGAGGGGGAACACCCGGGTCGCTTCGCCGCGTTGGTGCTGGTCGATGTGACGCCGCGCTGGGAATCGGCTGGCGTGGCGCGCATCCTCGATTTCATGCAGGCGCATCCAGAAGGCTTTGTAGATCTGATGCAAGCGCAGGCGGCAATCCATGCCTATCTACCGCATCGGGAAAACAAAGACCCTGAGCGTTTGCGCGGCGCCCTGCGCGTGGGCGCTGACGGACGCTACCGCTGGCACTGGGATCCACGCCTGCTGAGCCATATCAATCAAGCTTCGGAACGCTACATTCCGCGCTTGCTGGCCGCAGCGGCCAAAGTACAAATTCCCACCCTGCTGCTGAGCGGAAGCCGCAGTGATGTGGTGTCACAGCGCACCATCGAGGAATTCCGTTCCTTAGTGCCGCACGCCGAACACGTGGAAATTGCCGAAGCGACGCATCTGGTCGTGGGCGATCGAAACGATGCCTTCGTGGCAGCCATCTTGAACTTTCTTGAGCGTCTCTTTGTAAACCGCACTATTCCGGAGCAAACCGTATGACTGCATTTTATCCTTGGCTGGGTTTGATCCTGGTCTCCTTGGTCGCGGCCTATTGGCGCACATCACTGGCCCTTTGGTGCTTGCTCGGCGCCGCCGTGCTGGCCGCAACCTCGTTCGCCGGCATGGGCGCGTCGTGGTTCGTCGCCACCGGCATGTTTGCCTTGGTGGTGGCAGTCACGACGCTGAAGCCGCTGCGACGCTTGCTGATCAGCGGACCGTTTCTGGGGCTCTACCAGAAAATGCTGCCGCAGCTGTCGGAGACCGAGCGGGTTGCGCTGGAAGCTGGAACCGTGGGTTTTGAGGGTGAGCTGTTTTCCGGTAAACCCGACTGGCAACAGCTGCTGCAACAGCCGGCGCCAAAGCTGAGTGCGGAAGAACAGGCGTTTGTCGACGGTCCAGTCGAGGAAGCCTGTCGCATGACCGACGATTGGGAAATCACTCACGAGCGTGCGGACTTGCCGCCCAGCCTGTGGGATTTCATCAAGCGTCAGAAATTTTTCGGCATGATCATTCCCAAGCGCTACGGCGGGCTGGAATTCTCCGCGCATGCGCATTCGGTGGTGCTGCAAAAGCTGGCCTCGATCAGTCCAACCTTGAGTTCAACCGTGGCGGTACCCAACTCGTTAGGCCCGGCCGAACTGCTGCTTCATTACGGCACCGAAGAGCAAAAGAATCACTATTTGCCGCGCCTTGCCGACGGCCGCGAAGTGCCTTGTTTTGGCTTGACCAATCCTTGGGCCGGCTCGGACGCCACCTCAATCCCCGACTTCGGCACGGTTTGCAAAGGGCTTTGGGAAGGCAAGGAAACGCTGGGCGTCAAGCTGACCTTTGACAAGCGCTACATCACGCTGGCGCCGGTCGCCACGGTCATTGGTCTGGCATTCCGGCTGTACGATCCGGAGCAGCTGCTAAGTGCACAAGCTGATCGCGGCATTACACTTGCCTTGGTTCCGCGCAACACTCCAGGCGTGCAGGTCGGGCGCCGCCATTTGCCTTTGAACGTGCCGTTCCAAAATGGCCCCGTGCGCGGCAAAGACGTGTTCGTTCCGATCAGCCAACTAATCGGCGGTGAGGCCTACGTCGGTCAAGGCTGGCGCATGCTGGTGGAATGCCTATCCGTTGGACGGGCGATTTCCCTGCCCAGTACCGCAACCGGCAGTGCCCGCATCGGCGCCATCGCCACAGGCGCCTACGCGCGCATCCGCAAGCAGTTCGGACTCTCCATCGGACGCTTTGAGGGCGTCGAAGAAGCGCTGGCCCGCATTGGCGGACACGCGTATCAAATTTCCGCGCTCTCAAGCGCTACCGCGGCTGCTGTGGATCGCGGCGAGAAGCCTTCCGTGCCGTCCGCCATCGCCAAGTACTGGGCCACCGAGCTCGGACGCCGCGCGATCACGGATGCCATGGACGTACAGGCGGGCAAGGGCGTGATTCTTGGGCCCCGTAACTTTCTGGGACGCATGTGGCAGGGCGCGCCGATCTCGGTCACGGTTGAAGGCGCCAACATCCTCACCCGCAGCATGATCATCTTCGGCCAGGGCGCAACCCGCTGCCATCCTTACGTGTTAAAGGAGATGCTGGCGGCCCAGCTGACCGATCCAGTACAGCGCCTGCAGCAGTTTGACCAGGCCCTGTTCGGGCACATCGGATTTACCCTCAGCAACGCAGTGCGCAGCTTTTGGTTTGGGCTCACCGGCAGCTATCTTGGCCGTGCCCCTGGCGATGCCTACACGCGCCGCTTCTATCGCAAACTGACCCGATACAGCGCCGCGCTGGCGCTGCTGGCAGACATGTCGATGCTCACTTTAGGCGGCAAGCTGAAGTTCAAGGAGCGCCTTAGCGCGCGCTTAGGTGACGTGCTGAGCCACCTGTATATCGCCTCAAGCATGCTCAAGCGCTTTGAAGATCAGGGACGTCCGACGCTGGATCGCCCGTTCCTGGCCTGGGGCATTTACGACTGCGTGTTCAGCATGCAAAGCGCGCTGGTTGGCGCACTGCGCAATCTGCCCAATCGTCCGCTGGCCTGGGTGCTGGGTTGGCTGTTGTTCCCCTTGGGCCAACGCGAACGCGAGCCCGGTGATCGCACCGGACACAAAGTGGCCCAGCTGCTGATGAGTCCCAACGAAGCGCGTGATCGACTGGGCGAATTTGTCTACCGCACGCCGGCCCCGAACAATCCCGCCGGTCGCATGGACCACGCCTTGGCCGAAGCCATCGCCGCCGAGCCGATCGAACGCCGGCTGGAGAAGGCGCGCAAAGGCGGCCAGGTGCAGAGCCGCGAGTTTGCCGATCAGCTGGACGAGGCGCTGCGCGCGGGCGTTATCAACAGCGAAGAAAAAGCCCTGCTGGTGCGGGTAAGGGAAGCCACTTTGGATGCCATCAGCGTGGACGACTTTGATCCCAAGGAGCTGGAAGCCTTGCTCAAGCGCTCGCCGGTATCGCTCAAAGCGGTGGCTTGACGGCGCCAAACGCCTGAGGGAAGCGCGGGCATGCCCATTGTTCGCGTGAAACTTGTTCAGCTTGGTCGAAACTGGCGGCGGTGATTTAATCGGCTGCGCATGATGGCTCCGCGCAGAATGAGGCTTGCTGGCCTGGTCATTTCGACCGGTCCTTTCATTTCGACCGCCTTTCATTTCGACCGCCTTTCATTTCGACCGCCTGTCATTTCGACCGCAGGGAGAAATCTCGTTCTGCGGCGGTGTTAGAGCTCTCCCTGCGCTCGAGATCACAGGCGAAATTGGCGGCAGCCCAGTTTCATGCTCCCTGAGTTTCATGCGCCAGCGCGGCTGCGTGCCATGCGTGTGTTGCCCGTGTTGCCACATGGGCCCGAAAGTGCCAAAGTGACCACCGGCGCGATTTGTTCAACGCGTGCCAAGCGAGCCTCCGCCCAAAGCCAACAAAGCCGCAGCCGACAAGGCCAAAGCCAACAAAGCCGAAGCCATCAATCCCGAAGCCATCAATCCCAAAGCCATCAATCCCAAAGCCAACAATCCCAAAGCCAACAATCCCGAAGCCATCAATCCCGAAGCCAACAATCCCAAAGCCAACAATCCCGAAGCCATTGAACCTGGCGTCTCAAGACTCTGCCACTGCATGTATCAATTGCCCCGCAACCTGATCGCGCAGCGCTTTTCGCGCGCGGCGAACACCTACTGCGCGCACGCGCAGCTGCAGCGCTCTGCGCAGGATGAGCTGATCGAGCGCCTGATACTCGGCAAGCAGGAGCCCAAAACCATCCTCGACGTTGGCGCTGGGCCGGGGCTTGCCAGCGCGGCGCTGGTGCGCAAATTTCCCAAGGCACAGGTGATCGCACTTGACCTGTCGCTGGCCATGCTGCGCGCCGCCAAGAGTCAGCTCGGCTGGTTTCGGCGCTTCGAACGCGTGTGTGCCGACATGCACGCGCTGCCGATCGCGGATCAAAGCATCGATCTGGTTTACTCCAATTTGGCCCTGCAGTGGTCGGATGATCTGCCGCGCGTGTTTGCCGAGCTGCGCCGGGTGATGCGTCCGGGTGCGCTGCTGCTGTTCTCCAGTTTTGGTCCGGATACGCTGCGCGAATTGCGCGCTGCGTGGGCCACCATCGACGACGAACCGCACGTGCACGGCTTTGCCGATTTGCCCTACCACGGCGATCAATTGCTGGCGGCCGGCTTTCGTGATCCTGTGGTGGACAATCTGCACGTAACCCGAGGTTATTCAGACGTGATGGCCCTGATGCGGGAGCTTAAAGGGCTGGGTGCAAACCGCGTGCTGCGCGGTCAGCGCAGAGGGCTCTACGGTCGCGGAACGCTAAAGCGCTTGAGCGATGCGTATCGCCAAATCATGGCCAAAACCATGGCCCAAACCGTGGCCCAAACCGTGGCCAAAAACGTGCACGCGGCAGCGCCGGAAGCCACCATCACAGCGACCTGGGAACTCTTGTTCGGGATGGGCTTTGCGCCCGAACCCGGGCAAGCGGTGCGCATTGACGGCGTCGAAAGCGCAAGCTTCCCGGTCGAGCATCTGCTGCGGCGCAAGCCGATTGCACGCCCATGAAGCACAAGCAAATCCCAGCCACCCGTTGAATCAGCGCTACACTTTCAGCCATGACCGAAGCCATCGAAGCCAATCCAACTCCTCCACCGCGCCGCTGGCTGCCGTTTGTCGGCATTCTGGCCGTCCTGCTGCTCATTGTGTGGGCCACTTGGTGGATCCAAAAGTGGTTCGATCGGCGCGGCGCGGACACCAGCGCAGCGCCGCCTGAGGCAGCGCCAGCAGCTCCTGCACTGCCCACCACAAACGCGATTGATGCACAGCTGGCGGATTTTCGGCGCGTGAATTCGGTGCTGCGTGAGCAGGTACTGGCGCTCACCGATCGCGTGCGCGTGCTGCAAGATCAGGTACAGACCAGCGCAGGCTCGGGCCAGCCGCAACAGCTTCCGCTTGCCTTGGCCGAACAGTGGCTGGAGCTTGCACAGGCCCGCCTGGACCTGTTTGCCGACCCATCCGGCGCGATTCGGGCATTGCAGTTCGCCGATCAGGCCTTGATCCGCAGCCGTGATCCAGCCAGCGCTTCGCTGCGTCAGACGCTGATGATCGAAATCGCAGCGCTGCAGGGCTCGGCGTTGGCGGATCCAACTCTAGCTGCGGCCAAGCTCAGCGCGTATGCAGAAGCCATTCGGCAGTGGCCGCGCGGCGTCGCCAGCGCGCAGGCAGAGGGCCAGAGCTTTTTCGCGCGCTACTTCAGCATCCGCACCAAAGGCCGTGACATCGAGCCCATTCCGCCCAGCGTGGAAGCGATTCGGGCCGAACTGCTCTGGGCGCGGGTATTGCTCGCGCGCGGGGACTGGCTGGTGCTGCGCGATAGCCTGGACCGCGCGCAGCGTGAGATCGAAGCGGTGTTCGACCCATCCGCGCCACCGGTGCGCGAGGCGCTTGACGCATTGCAGGCCATCTCAAGCCAGGTTGATCGCACGCGCGGGGTACAAATTGGCAGCGCGTTGCGCGAGCTTCGCGCGCTGGGACACAACCTGACTCCGCTGCCGGAAACTCGGCTGCCAGAAACTCGGCTGCCAGCATCTCCGCTGCCGGAAACTCGGCTGCCGGAAACTCGGCTGCCAGCATCTCCGCTGCCGGAAACTCCGCTGCCAGCATCTCCGCTGCTCCAATCTCCGCTGCCCGAATCTCCGCTGCCGGAAACTCCCCTGCCGGAAAGCCCGGTGCCGGCCGCGAGCTCGGGCGAAGCCAACCCAAGCTCGGATCTGGACGCAAGTACCGCCGGCGAGCTGCCGCTGCCCGAGACACCAGTTGAATCAGCGCCCGAGCCGGATGATGCCCAACAGCCGCGTAACGGCTTTGAAGGCGGAGTTCGACCATGATGCAATCCGTCGTGCGCTTTCTGCGCTGGTTCTGTTTTGGCCTGTTGGTGGCTGCCAGTGCGCTCTTGGTTTGGGCGCTGTACCGCGATCCCGGCACGCTGCTGCTGCGCTGGTTGGATATGGAGCTGGAAACCACCGCAGCCTTCCTGCTGGTGACCATCGCAGTGCTGCTGCTCAGCGTCTGGGGGTTGGACTTCGTGCTGCGCCGATTGCCGCAGATGTGGAGCAAACGCCGGCGCGCAAAGCTGCGCGGTGCACTGCACGCGGGCCTGCTGGCGTTGGCGGAGGGGCGCTGGGCGAGCGCGAAAAAGCAGCTGCTGCTGGCCAGCACGCTGCAGGAGCAAAAAACTACCGCGATGTTCGCTGCGGTCTACGCGGCAGAAGCGCTGGACGAGACGGCGCTCGCGCAGGAGCTGCTGAGTGGCCTACGGGAATCCAATTGGCGAGCCCCCGTCGAGGTTCGAACCGCGGTCCTGCTGGCGCGCCAAGGGGACGCTTCCGGGCTGGAACGGCTGCGCAAGCAAATCGACGGACCCGCCAGTCCGGCCGCGCTGCGGGCGCTGGTGCGCTGCCTGAAGGACCATGGCCGGCTGACCGAGGCGCAGGCCTTGATGGGCAAATTACAGGCGGCGCGCGCGGTCAGCACCAGTGAATTGAAACGCCAGGAAAGCCAACTGCTCGCTGCGGCGCTGATGCAGTGTGAAGACCTGGCCACGCTGGAGCAGTTTTGGCGCGACGCCAGCAAGGATGTCACGCGCAATCCAGAAGTGGTCGCAGCCTACGTGCAGCGCAGCTCCGAGCTGGGCAATCAGGACAATGCCAGCGACGCGCTGCACCGCGCGTTGAAGCAGGCTCCTAGCGAGCCCTTGTTCACCATTTACGGCCGCTTTGAGCATAAAGACGCGGGCGCCGCACTGGAGCGAGCGGAACGTTGGCAACAAGATTATGCCGACTCGGCTGCCCTGCAACTGGCGATTGGGCGCATGGCGCGTCGCTCGGGTCAGCTCGACAAGGCGCGCGGCCATTTGCTGCGTGCGGTCGCACTCGGTGGCGGCGCATCCGCATTTGAGGAACTCGGCCAACTGGCAGAGCAGCAGGGCGATATAAGACTGGCCAAGACTGCCTACCACAACGCACTGAGAGCGCAACGCGGTGAAGCAGCGGAATCCCTGCATGCGGAAGCGCCCAGTGGCGCGCTGGCTACCGAGGTGCGCTCTTCCTACGGCGTGCCGCAACTGCCGCAAGCCTGAGCAGCAGCCATGGGTCAGCTCAAGCCGCAGGTGCGCTTGCGCAATCGAGGCCTCTGAGGCACATCATTCACCCTGCTCCAAACGACCTGCTCGCCATGCGCTATGTAAGCACCCGCGGCCACACGCCACCCATGTCGATCGACGATGCTCTGCTCTGCGGGCTGGCTCGCGATGGCGGCTTGTTTGTCCCAGAACTGCTGCCAAGCCGCGTCAGCACGCCCGTCGATTTCACGCCCGTGAATCTCACGCCCGTGAATCTCACGCCCGTGAATCAGCGGCGCGCACTGAATCTTGCGCAGGTGGCGAACGATTGCTTGGCGCCGTTTTTTGTCGGCAGTCGCGTTCGTGAGCAGCTGCCCGAATGGTGTCAGCGCGCCTTGTGCATCCCGATTGAGCTGCGACCGCTGAGCGATGCGCTGACGCTGCTTGAGCTGTATCTGGGACCGACTGCGGCGTTCAAAGATTTTGCCGCGCGCTTTCTGGCGGAAGCGATGAGCGCACTGCGCGCACCTGGGGCAGCCACGCAAACCGTGCTGGTCGCCACTTCCGGCGATACCGGCGCCGCGGTTGCAGCCGCGTTTCACCATCGCCCCGGCTTTCGCGTGGTGGTGCTTTATCCGGATGGCCGAGTGTCGCCAAGACAAGCGCATCACCTCGGCAGCTTTGGCGGCAACGTGCAGGCGATCGCCGTCGAGGGCAGCTTTGACCACTGTCAGGCGCTGGTGAAGCGCGCTTTTTCCGACCCGCTGCTGCGCGCGAAGCATCCGCTGGCCTCCGCCAACAGCATCTCCCTAGGGCGCCTGCTGCCGCAGATGTCGTACTACGCATGGCTTGCGCTGGAAGCCGAGCGTAAGCAGCAGGATGCCCCCAATCTGGTCATTCCAACCGGCAATCTCGGCAACGCTTTGGCCGCAATCTTGGCCCAGCGCATGGGATTCCCGCTTGGCCGCATCGTGCTTGCCAGCAACGCAAACCGCACGCTTGCACACTTCTTTGCCGGCCACAGCTATGCCCCAGAAGCCACAGTGGCCACGCTTGCCAATGCTATGGACGTGGGTGCACCAAGCAATGCCGAGCGCTTGCGATGGTGGTTCGGCGATGCCCAGCTGCGCGAAAGTTTTGCGGCATACGCAATAGACGATGCGCAAATCCGCGCGGAGATCCAGCAAACGTGGCAAGAATTCGGATTCGCCGCGTGTCCACACACCGCTTGCGGCCTGCGGGTTGCGCGCCAACTGCACGCGCAGGATGGCTCGCGCTGGGTGATCGCGGCAACCGCGCACCCGGCCAAATTCTCAGAGGTCGTGGAACCCTTGATCGGAGCCAAACTGCCAGTTCCTGCGAGCCTGCGGGCGATGCTCGCATCGCAAAGCCATGCCTTGCGCATGCCGCTGGAATACTCGGCGCTTTGCGCACAGCTCGATAGCGCCGCGTAGGCTATCCACGCGCTCTGAGCAGCGCCTGCAGCAGGCCCTCACGCGTGAACGGTTTCGGCAGGTGAACCACGCGCGCCGCAGCAAACTCGGCTCTAAGGTGTTCGGGCATCTCGTCGGCGCTGACGTGCACCGTCGGCGGCAGCCGACCCTCTGAAAACGCGATCTTGATTGCGGCACTGCCCGCCATGACCGGCATTCGCTCATCGACCAATACGGCCGTAAACTGCTGCTTTCGCAACTGCTCAAGCATCGCCAAACCATTCTCGGCATGCGCTACCTGATATCCGGCTGCGCGCAGAAATACCTCGGAAATCTGCGCCATATCTGGATCGTCTTCCACCACCAGGACGCTGCCCTCGTGCACCAGTGGCGCTGACTTTAGAAGCTCCGCGACCAAGGGCAAGCTGACCCGGACCTCACAGCCGTGTCCGGGCGACGACTGAATGCTGAACACGCCTTTGGCGTCTTCCACGACACGCTTGGTGATGGGCAGGCCCAGGCCATTGCCCTTGGCCTTGGTGGTAAAAAATGGCTCGATTGCCCTCTGCTGCGTCGTCACGTCCATGCCCATTCCATCATCGTGAACGCTCAGATGTAGATAGTCGCCGCTGGTCTGAGCCGTGATGGTGATCTGTCCCTGCGCAGTCACGGCATCGTGCGCGTTGCCAATCAGGTTGACCATCAGCATGTCGAACAAGCCGTGGTCCATGCGGATCAAAGCCTGCTCGGCATGCAAGCTGACCACCAGGCGCGCGCGTTTCCCGGCAACGTGGTGCAGCAAGGGCTCCAAGACGCGCAGCGCTGCGATCGCGTCAAACACCTGCACGTCGCCGCGATTGTCGCGCACCACCTGCATCAGCCCCTGCAGGATGCGCGCCAAATGCAGCGCCTGCAGCTGCACGGTTTGCCACCGCGCGTGCGCTTGCGCGCCAGATTCGGGAGCGCTGTCAGCGTTCTCGGGGGCATTGACGGCCAATGCGGACTCCGCTTCTTGGCAGATCGCACTCAATCCGTGGTTAAAGTCGTGGGTGATTGCCAGCGAAAGGGTGCCCAGCGCTTCCTGCTTTTGCACCGTGAGCAGCATGGCCTGCGCTTGTTCCCGCGCCACCACCTCCTGCTTCAATTTCAGCTCGCTGCGCTGCAGGTCGTTCTCGCGCGACAAACTCAGATAGAGCAGGCGACGCAAGTTCTGCCCCAGCGAATCCAGCAGCAGGGCAACAATCACCAGCGAGAGCGTGGCGCCAATGAAAGGCCGGAACGCGAACCGCGCGTGGAGATGATCCACCCACGCGCCAACCGCAAACGCAAGCACGAAGCCAAACACGCCCAGCCAAAACATGGAGCGCGAAAGCACCAAGGCGCCCAGGACCAGAATTGCCGCTTGCGACAACAGATTCGGCAGCTGCACCAGAAGGCCAACTTGGCTGTAAGCCACCACCATGATCACGACCAGCGTAGTCAGCAGCAGCCGGACGCCAGCCTGTAGCGATCCGCTCCGTATCAGCCACAGGGCCACCAGCCCAATCGTGACAACCAGCCAGTTGAGCGCCGATCCGGGCTGCGCACTGAAGCTTGAGAACAGCGAGAGCAATTGGAATATGCCAATACCCACGCAAAGCATGATCAGCATGAGCTGGATCGCCGGCGCGTGTGCGCGCTCCAGCGGGTCTTTCGACGGAATCGATTGCAGCCAGCGCATCAGGCGCGAGCGATTCGGCGACTCGGAGCTCACGGCGTTAACTGCGCGGCTAAGCGCATGTCGTTCGAGCCGACCCATCGGCGCGCGGCGAAATTCTGCCCATCAGCATTCAAGTTTGTGCCAGCTCATCCACGGTGGCCGCCTGCTCCGGAGTTTCCCGCAGCGCTTCGCAATCCTGTTCAAAAACACGAAACAAGCGCGACAAATAGGCTTGGCTCCATGCGCTGCGCTGGTTCACCACCTCAATGCTGGGACCAAACGCGTCAATTTCGGCTCTAGCCAAAAGGCCCTTAGCCTCAAGCAGGCGCTCCAGAGTGTCCATCCGTTCGTGCAGAACCGCGGTCTCCTGCGCCAAGGCGAGCACCACATTGAGCACGCGTTCCGCTTCGGGCACACGCATGAAATACGGGCGCTTGCCTTTGCTTTTTGCATTCGCAAGCCGGTTGACATCAAGACTCATCGCGCGGCTCCGAAGACATACCAAGCCGCCGCGCGGCCATAGTCCTCAGTGTTCTTGTCGGGCTTTGGAAATAAGGACTCATCCACCACCGCGGCCAAACCGGTCTCGAACATCTGTTCGGGCGCAAACCCAGCGTCAGCGGCAAGCGCACGCAGATCAAGGTCGTGCATCGTGGTCCAAAATGGCTCGTTATTGTTGTGGGCATCCCAGTCCCGAATGAACTGCTCATAGACCGGCATGCCGGCATATTGCGGCTGCTCAAGGTGCAGACTAATGCCGTCATCGGCCAGCAGCCGATAGCTTTGCTGGAATACGCGATTGATCGCACTGCGGCTGGTTTCGTGCAGAAACATGCAGGTGAGCACCAGATCAAAGCTCTGCTCGGCAAACGGAGGCTGCTCGGCATCGGCCTGAATAAACGCGACATTGCTCACGCCGAGCGAGCGTGCGCGCGCATGGCCATAGCGCAGCATGGGCGCCGCGACGTCGATCGCCGTCACCTGCGCATGCGGGAAGGCCTGCGCCAGAGGCAGCGTGTTGTGCCCGAGTCCGCAGCCAAGATCGAGGATCCGGAGCTGGGATGCGTGTCTTGCCAACCATTCGGATCGCTGCTCGCGCAGCCACTCAACCACCGCCCAGCCACCGCCATCGCTGTAGCGTCCAAGCCCGCCACCGGTGGTTGCGAAAATACCGGCGTCGTAATTGGCCGCCGGTGAAACATCGTTTGCCACCAGCTCCGTGTGATAGCTCCCCGGCATGCAGTGCTGGTCTACCGCCGCGATATAGCGCGGCAGCGGCAGGGATGGATCGAGCTTAAGTCCGGGCTGGACATTCAGTTCCGCGGCAACCTGGTTGAGCCGATCGAGCTGACGCAGGACCACAGCGCGCCCGGTTTGCTGGCGTAACTCCATGGTGCCGCGACGCAGCGCACTCCACTGCTGGTAGGCGGTTTCGTCGGCCATCAGCTGGCGCACTTCGCGTCGGTCCGCCGGCGCCCTGCCGTGCGCGGCCTGAAAGCGCGGCAGCGCGCTGCGCTCGTAGGCGTCCTTGACCCGCGGCAGCAGACGCGTGCTGAGAAAGCGATTCATATGAGTGAGGAAGTTGAAGCGCGCGGCTTCATCGTGGTCAACCTGCGACATCACGGCGTGGCGTCCAATCGCCTGGTACGGCGGTGGCCCCTGCAATTGCGTACTGCTCATGACTGTGCTCCCACTTCAAGAAGTGCCCAAGTCCAAAGCGCCGAGCAACTTGGGTAGTAAACCAGCGTGGCGGTGAGAAAGCGTTTGCCAGCGCGCCAAAAGGGCGCTTTCATGCGCCGTTGAGTGCGCTTGGAAAGGCTACTCGGCGCTCAGCTAGCGAGTTCACCGATACGCGCGGGGTGTGACATTATCAGCCAACGCATGAAGCGTGCCCTAGGGTTGTTCCTCAGGCCAACGCGGATCACCTCGCTTGCTCGCTGCTTGCTCGCTTGCAAGCGATCGCGAGCCAGTCGGGTGCGCAGTCGCAGCGCCCGCTTCCCAAACGATTCATGCCAAACGATGCCAACCAGTGAGCCTATGAACCCGATCGACGAAACTGACGTGGCCAGCTATCTGGCCTCACATCCGGACTTTCTGAGCCGCCATGCCGAGCTGGCACAGCAGCTGACAATGCCGGCCAATCAGGGCCAAGCCGCCAATCTGGCCAGCTACCAGCTTGATTTGCTGCGTGAGCGCAATCGCGAGCTCACTCGCCGGATGAAAGAGCTGCTTGAAGCCGGCGAGGCCAATGAGCTGCTGCTGCACCGGATGCACTTGCTTAGCCTGCGTTTACTGCGCGCCAAGGATATGCGCGAAGCGGTGCAGCAGGTGGTGGCCAGCATGCGCGAGGATTTTCATACCCCGTTTGTGCGCTTGGTGCTGATTGCCATGCCCAGCACCGGCCTGCATGCAGACTGGCTGCTGGAAGCGCCGGAACAGGACGCCAAACTGCGTCACTTTGACGAATTTCGCCGCGGCGAGCATGCGCTGTGCGGACGCTTGCGTCCGGCCATGCTTGACTATCTGTTCGCTGGCGACAGCGCAAGCATTGCCTCCAGCGTGCTGCTCAAGCTCTCTGCCTGCGGGATGCTGGCGGTGGGCAGCGATGACTCCAACCGCTTCCATCCCGGTATGGGCACCCTGTTCCTGAACCTGATGGCAGAACAAATCGCCACTGCGATCGCAGTGCTGTCCGAGCGCGAGCGATAGCCGCGAGACCCGCGCGCGCTCGCGTTCCGGTGCCTAGCGTGCGCATTGAGCCTGACGCAAGCTCGGGCATTGCGCCTGATGCAAGCCTGGGCCTTGAGCCTGACGCAAGCGTGCGCAGAGAGCCTGCTGCAAGCGCGGGCATTGCGCCGTGGCTTGAACACCTGCGCAGCGAGCGGCGCTTGGCTGCCCGCTCAGTTGCCGCCTATCAGCGGAATATTGAAATTCTGCTTGCGCACTGCGCCGCAGCACAAACTACCCTGATGCAATTGAGTGGTCCCGGCCTGCGCCGGATCGCCGCCGATCTGCATCGATCCGGCTGGAGCGCGCGCACTTTGGCGCAATGGTTGGCCAGCGTGCGTGGCTACTACCGCTTCGCTTTATCTCGACTTGGGTATCTCCAAGACCCTACGCGCGGTTTACGCCCGCCAAAATCAGCACGCAAGCTACCGGAAGTGCTGGATGTGGACGAAGCGCAGCAGCTGGTTGAGCTAGACACCACAGGCCGGCTCGGCGTGCGTGATCGCGCGCTGCTTGAGGTGGTCTACGGCATGGGCCTGCGGGTCGGCGAGCTGGTACAACTGCGCTGGGACGGCGTCGATCTTGAGCAGGCCGAGGCGCGCGTGCTCGGCAAGGGTGCGCGCACGCGCATTGCGCCTATCGGTCAGCAAGCGGCCGCGGCACTGGCTGCGCTCCGGGCAGAACAGACGGACCACAGCAGCTTCGTGTTTCAGGGCCGAAACGGCGCCCTGAGTGTGCGTGCGGTGCAGCTGCGGCTGCGCACCTTGGCGGCACGCCAGGGCATCTGGAAGCGCGTCTACCCGCATTTGCTGCGACACTCGTTCGCAAGTCATGTGCTTGAATCTTCAGGTGATTTGCGCGGGGTGCAGGAACTGCTGGGACACGCAAACCTGCAAACCACACAGATCTATACGCATCTGGATTTTCAGCATTTGGCCAAAGTCTACGACCAGGCGCATCCGCGCGCTCAGCGCAAGAAAGAGCGCAGCTGAACTGCGCTGCGGCGCGCTGAAGCCAGAGTGTTCATGCGCCGATCTGGGTTGAAGCCCGCAGCTCGGTCATATCGGGTATCGAGCTCAGGAAGAAATCTGCTTCTGGGCATTTTGAGAGCTCTCCCTGCGCTCGAGGTGACAGGCAACAACTGGTCTCGGCTGCGCGTTGAAAATGGCCATTGAACCGCGATTCGGCATTCGTGCAGGGCCAATGTTGATAATCGCGCCATGATTCGAGCCTCCCAACTCGCTCTGCGCCGCGGCGCAAAGCTTTTGTTCAATAACGCCCAGTTTTCGGTGTTCCCTGGTCAGCGCGTTGGCGTGGTCGGGCGCAACGGCTGCGGCAAGTCTTCCCTGTTTGGCATGATCGCCGGCCGTCTGAGTGCCGACGCCGGCACGCTCACCTGGCCCAGTGCCTGGGAGATTGCCGAGCTGGAACAGCATGTGCCGTCAAGCTCAGACAGCGCGCTTGAGTTCGTCAAGCAGGGCGATCGCTTGCTGGCGCGACTTGACGCCGAGCGCATGCACAGCGATCCGCATCATGCCGCGGAGGTCGAATCCCAGTTTGCGGACGCCGATGGCTATCGCTGGGAGGCGCGCGCCGGGGAACTGCTCAGCGGCATGGGCTTCTCGCCCGCAGAGCAGCAGGCTGAAGTGGATAGCTTCTCCGGTGGCTGGCGGATGCGCTTGAAGTTGACCCAAACGCTGATGCGGCGCGCCGATTTGCTGTTGCTGGACGAGCCCACCAACCATCTTGATCTCGACGCCGTGCTGTGGTTTGGCGATTGGTTGACGCGCTTTCCGGGCACGCTGCTGCTGATTTCACATGATCGCGATTTTCTCGATCAGGTATGCACCCATATTTTGTTCCTGGACGGCGAAACCGCCACGCTCTATACCGGCAATTTCACGGCTTTTGCCCGCCAGCGCATGGAGCGCATGTCGCAGCAGTTGGCCGAGGCCCAGCAGATGGCGCGTCAGCGCGCGCACTTGCAGAAATTCGTGGATCGCTTTCGTGCCAAGGCCAGCAAAGCGCGCCAGGCGCAAAGCCGTATCAAGATGCTGGAACGGCTGGGTGAAGCGCCTGCACCGCGCAGCCCGGACAGCGTTGAGTTGCCCACGCCACAGCCGAAGAAGCTGCCGACACCCTTGCTCAAGCTGGAGGATGCCAGCGTCGGCTATGGTGATGACGTGGTGCTGAGCCAAGTGCGTTTCAGCGTAGAACCGGGCGAGCGAATCGGCATTCTGGGCCGTAATGGCGCCGGAAAGTCCACCTTGATGAAATTGATCGGCGGCAGTCTGCCGGCCATGTCGGGCACTCGCTATCTGGCACCGGACACGGTGCTACGGCATTTCACGCAGTTTGAAGTTGAAGCCTTGCCGGCCGATCGCAGCCCGCTGCTGCTGCTTTCGGATGCCTACCCGGAAACCTCCATGCAGGGTCTGCGCGATTGGCTGGGCGCGTTCAAGTACAGCGGCGACATGGCAACTTCACCGATCGGGCCGCGCTCGGGCGGCGAGAAGGCGCGCTTCGTGCTGGCACGCATGCTGTACGGGGCGCCCAATCTGATCCTGCTGGACGAACCGACTAACCATCTTGATATCGAAATGCGCGAAGCGCTGACCGATGCGCTGAGCGAGTTCACCGGCGCGGTAATTCTGGTCGCGCATGACCGCGCACTGCTGGAATCATGCTGTGAGCAGTATCTGGTGGTAGCAGATGGCGTGGTGGCACCGTTTGAAGGCGATCTTGACCAGTATGCACAGTGGCTGCGCAAGCGCCGCAGCGAGCGCGCTCGCGCCGCGCCGGTCAACAGGGTCAGCGTGGCAAAGGTGGAGCCCAAGCCGGTCAACAAGCGCGGCCAGAACGAGCTCAAGAAAGCGGAGCAAGCGATGGAGCAGGCAAGCCAGCAGCTGCAAGCACTGCAGTCGCGGCAGACCACGTTGGCGGCTGCCAATTCGGTCGACGTGGCGGCACTTTCGGCCGTTGCGCGTGAGCTGATTGCGGCGCAGAAAGCACTCGACACCTGCGAAGCGCACTGGATGACGCTTGCCGAGGCGTGTGAAAGCTGATGCCCATTCCGATGGCGCCCGTTCCGATTGCGCGCGTCCCAGTTGCGCCCTTTCCGCGCGCGAAGAATTTTATGGTTCGGGGTAGCTGAGTGCCATGACAGCGACTGCAAACGGCCCAAAGCACACGCCGCTGTTTCCGCTGCCGCTCGTGCTGTTTCCCAACGGTGAACTGCGCCTGCGCATCTTTGAGCGCCGCTATCTGGACATGGTTCGCGATTGCAGCCGCAGCGGCGAGCCGTTTGGCGTGCTTGCGGTGGTGCGCGAGAATGATCACAGCAACGTCTGCGCGATCGGCACACTGGCGAAGATTGTGGATTTCGACACGCTGGATGACGGCTTGCTGGGCATCACCTGCATTGGCGGCAGCCGCTTTCATGTCAGGCATACCCATGCGCGCGACAGCGGACTGATGCTCGGCGAGATCGAATTGCAGGCCAGCGGCGAGCGCTTACCGGTGGCGCCGGAATATGCAGCGCTGCAGCAATTAGTCGGCAACATGATCGACACCTTGGGCGGCCGACACGCAAGCGCAGACAAAGCGCAACGCGATGATTCCGACTGGGTGGCGAATCGCATCGCCGAATTCTTCCCGTTTCAGATCCAAGAACAGCAGTGGCTGCTGGAGCAAAATGAGCCCACGCTCAAGCTGCAGCAGCTGGTGGAATGGCTGCCGCGATTTCGCAGCGACGAGCCCTCCGACTGAGCGCGTGCGGGCATGTACGAGCTTGAGCCTTGGCTGGGCGTGAAACCGGTTGCGCTTCGCCGAAATCTGTTCCGAATCGGCTTTTTGCCGCCTCTGCCATGTTTGGGCAGGGCTGGGGTGGGGAAAGGCAGTCTCGAAATTTAACTTCATGGCTGGTGCGACGCGTTTCATGCGGCCGGGTGGTTTCGCGCGGAGTCACCACATCTAGCTGGCCAGGATCTCCGCCAGCTGAGCCTCCACCGCATCGGTGGATACGCGTGCCGCTTGCGCCAATTCAGCCCAGCGAATCTGTTGCGGCGTTTCCGGACGCCATTTGGGCACCAGCACCGGCTTCGCGTTTTCGTCCATCGCCACAAACGTCATCAGACAGCGCGTCGCCAGGGTGCGCTCATGGCTGCGCACATCAACCGCAGTGACCTCCAAACCGATCGTAACGCTGGTGCGCCCAGTGAGCAGAACACGGGCGCGAATTTCGACCAGATTGCCGATGCGAATGGGCGCCACGAAGCGCAGGCCGCTGACCGACACCGTGACGCAATAGCACCCGCAGTATCCCGAGGCGCATGCGTAGGCGGCCTCGTCGAGCCACTTCATCACCGAGCCGCCGTGCACCTTACCCCCGAAATTGACGTGGATGGGTTCGGCCAAAAAGCGCAGGGTCAAATAGGATTTGGGCATGCCAGCTTCCATCGCATCAAAATCAAGTGCGCAGTCTAACTGGGGGCTGACGCGATGCAGTGTGGGTGAACCCCCAGGTCAGCTTTCCTCTCGGGCTTCATGCTTGCTGCGAGCGCGACTTTGAATCCAAAACAAAGGACCACATGAGTTTGACGCGCACGCTCGAAACGGACGCACTTGTTTAATTAAGGCTCGCGGTACTACTCTGCGCCGCTTTGAGACTTGGTGTAACGCATGCGTCTACTATTTCTGATTGCATTCTTGGGCACGGCGTTTGGCGTGGCAGCGGAGCCTTACCAGCGCGGCGGCTATAGCTTCGAATATCTTCCCGCCCCCAAGTGGGTGCAGCTACGCAAGGTGGCGAAGGACTGGCCTGCGGCCGAAGCACTCGCCTATTCGGATGCTTGGCGCACTTGGTTGCTGGATACCCAGGTCAATATGCAGGCAAAGATCAACACCACGTACGTGGACTATGTGTTCGAGCCGCGAACCGCGATGGTTCTGGATGAGGCGGCGCAGTACTCGATTTCCTTTTCGCCCGAGTTTCAGCGCCTGCATATCCACGAAGTCAGCGTGCTTCGTGATGGCAAGGCCCTGGAACGCTTCGACCCCGAACAGATCAATCTTGGCCGCCGGGAAGCTGATTTCGAAAACTCGATGTACACCGGCCAGGTCAGCGCCATGATCGTGCTCTCCGATGTGCGCGTGGGTGACAAAGTCAGGCTGCGCTATTCGATCATCGGGGAGAATCCGATCCTCAACGGGCATAGCGGACACCGCTTCACTTTGGCGTGGCGCAATGGCTTGCTGGACCGCTATGTGCGCATCATCGCGGACCGCGATCCGGGCATCCAGAGCAAGATCAGCGCGGGTGAACCGGCGCCGGAAATTACCGAACGCGGCGATGCAATCGAGCTGTCATGGCACCGATACGCGCGCGCAGGCCGGCGTGACGAAGGCGAATATCCGGCCTGGTACGAGCCCTATCCAATGCTTGAAGTGGCGCCGAAACAGGACTGGGCCACGATTGCACGCTGGGCCGAAACGCTGTACCCGCCAGCCAATCCGCTCAGTTCCGAGCTGAAGGCGCGCTTGGCGCGCTGGAAGGCACTGCCGAACGAAGAAGCGCGCGCGCTGGCGGCGCTACGCTTTGTGCAGGACGACATCCGCTACTTTGGGGTGTTTCTGGGCGACAGCAGCCATAAGCCGGCCGAGCCCAACTTGGTCAGCGAGCGCCGCTATGGCGACTGCAAAGACAAATCACGCCTGCTCACCGAACTGCTGCGCGCGATGGACATCAGCGCCGCGCCCGCGCTGGTTTCAATTCAGCGCCGGCGCGCCGTGCTGGACGCCTTGCCCGACGCGGGCGCCTTTGATCACGTGATTGTGCGCGCCAGCATTGATGGCCGCGTGGCGTGGCTGGATGGTACGCGCACCCTGCAGCGCGGCGATTTGGCGCATCTTGGCTTCTCGAATTTCGGCGCCGCGCTGGTTCTGGATGGGCAATCGAGCGCGCCGACCAAAGTGAAACGCAGTGAGAGCCAAGTCTCGCGGCATCAGATCAAAGAAGAGATCAGCTACAGCGGCGGTGTGCCCGAACTAAAACTGTCCGTCCGCTGGCAAGGTGATCTTGCAGAAACAATGCGCGCGCGCTTTTCCCGCCAGGGGCGCGAAAGCATGGTGGACAACTGGCAGCAGTACTACCAGCGCATGTATGGCGAGCTTGAGCCGCTGCGCAGCGCTGAGTTTGTGGATGATGAGCAAAAAAATCAGTTCGGCATTGAATTCAACTGGCGTTTGCCGGCGTTGTTCAAGGGCGGTCTAGCCCAGACCTTGGAGGCGCATGCGGTTTCCGCAATCATGACTCTGCCCGATGTCATGGATCGCGCCATGCCCCTGGCACAAGGCTTTCCGTTGGAACTTGAGCATCAGGTGGTGCTCAGCATCGGCCCGGATCAGCGCGTTTCGGCCAATCTGGGTGAGCTGGAGGTCGCTGATCGCGATGTCAGCTACCGGCGCAGCATCAAGCAGAACGGCCAGCAGCTGGTAATCAGCCACTATTCGCGCACCTTGGATGAGGTGATCACGGCTGCGGATGCCAGCGCGCACATCGCCAGCCTCAAGCGCTTACGTGACCTGACCAGCGTGAACGTCAGCGTGCGCAGCGCGGCGGTCACCAGCGACACACGCAAGGAGCGTTTGCAGCAAATGCTTGAGGGCGTGCTTAAGCGCAGCGCGCCGCAAGCGTCGGGAAGCCAGCCAGCAGGTAGTGGGCAATGAAGCGTGCCACGCGTCCCCTGGTGCAAGGTTTGGCAGCGGCCTGCTGTGCGCTGCTGGTATTTGCACCTGGTCAGCTAAAATCGGCGTCGCTTACCGACCCCGCAGCGATCAACGCACGCGCACTGGAGTCGGCGCGCGAGACGCGAGCAAAATTCCTGGCCGAAGGCGAATGGGACCCCATGATGAAGGCGCTAAGCGTGGCCACCTCAGTGCCGGTCGCCGAACTCAGCGCTGCGCAATGTTCCGCGCAGGCTGAGAAACTGCATGCGGCGCGAACAGACTATCCGATCAGTCCACTGCTGACAGAGATCGCGATGCGTTGCGCGGGCTTGCTGGAGCAGGATGAGCAAGCCGACGCGTACGCCGAACAGCTGGCGGCGCAGTATCAGGTGATCTTTGACCACGGCGCCGGACTGTCTCCGCTGCAGCCGGCACGTCTGATGTTTGAGGTGGAGCTGGATCCGCTGGAGCGCGCGCTGGATCTCAGCGTTGCTCATTTGGCGCACGAAGTGGACCCCGAGCGCGGCAGCCTGCGGTATCGGATTGCGCTGCTTAGCGCCGAGCCCGCGCAAGAAACCTGGATTTACTCCGATGTGCTCAGGGAGTGGACTCTCATGGCCGACAAAGAGCCGAATGCCTATGTTCGCATCAGCTACGCGTTGGATAACGCAAAGGGCAACGAACGCCAGATGGATGCCTTGGCGCGCTGGCAGCTTGGGCTGGCGCGCGGCGAACGCACAGCCCAGCACCTGCACCAAAAACTGCGCGCCGCCGACGACACGGAGGCAGCCCGGGTTATGGCGCGCTTATGTGCCGCGCGCGGTTGGCAGCAATCCTGTGCCCAAGACGCAGTTGACGCGCTGGTGGAACTGGTCGAGGTCGACGACGGCGAGGCGCTGGTGTGGATGGCGGTGGCCTATGCCTTGGGGCGCGGCGCGGCGCAGGACGAATCAGCGGCGCTGCTGCTGCTAAAACGCGCAGGCCAACGCGTGCGTTTCGCCGCCAGCTGGGCGTTTTTCGCGCGCCAGTTGCGGCCCTTGAGTGAGCGTTTCGCCAGCCATGCGAGCTACCGCGAAGCAGTTCGCATCGCCAGCGACGCAGGCTTGCCGGAAGCCATTGCGCTGGCCGCTGAGCTGGAACGTCAAGACGGTAAATCGGACGCCGCCATCACCCGACTAGAGCGCGCCGCCAAGCTGCATCCCAGCCTGCGTTTGGCGCTTGCCGAGCTGCAAGCCAGCAATGGGCAAAGCACGCAGGCGAGCGGCAACCTCAGGCAGGCGGCGGAAGATGGTTGGCCAGCGGCCCAGCTGCAAAGGGCAACCAGCCTGTTTCAGGAGCCCACGCCGAAAGCGAAGGCGGATGCTTTGGCGCTCTTGAATCGCGCCGCGCTCGGCGGCAGCGCAGCAGCCATGCTGGCCTTGGCGGAACACATCTGGAACTTGGAAGGCACCGAAGCAAGTCGTGAGGAGGCGGTCGCGCAGGCGTGGGCCGCAGCCCGGCTTGGCTCGGACACAGCGCGTCGCAGCGCTGCAATCTGGTGCAGGTACTTTTCCGAGCTCAAGCAGTGCCGGGGTCCGCTTCGCCAACGGCTGTTGCGTCGCCTGCATCAAGCAGGCGACAAGCTTGCCTCGCTTGAGTACTTCAGCCTGCAGCTGGCTGCTGCGGATGCGAAGGCGCGGCCAGACTTGATCAAGCGGCTGGAAGTGTTGGCGGACGCACTGCCGCAAGCCTGGCTCAAACTGGGAACCGACCCTGGCTCCAATCTGGATCGGCGCGTGGGCTTCCTGCAAAAGGCGCGCGAAAAGCAGATTGCAGACGCAGATTTGGAGCTGTCGGTGATTTATTGGGAGCAAGGACGCGATCGTGACGCATTGGCGCTGCTTGAAGGCGTGCAGCAGAAGACACCAACGACGCAAAACAATCACGCCTGGTTTCTATGCGCGTATCCAAAGCGCTCAGCGCATGCACCCAAGCGTGGGCTTGCCCTGGCCGAGAGCGCCGTTAGAGACCTGGAAATCGCGCCCTTTATCGACACGCTTGCCACCTGTGAAGCCGCGTCAGGTCAGTTTGACCGCGCGCTGGCCAGCGCGACGCGGGCTTGGCTGATTGCAAGTCGAAGCGGGCTATCCGGTGTTCAGCTGCAGTACTTTGACGCGCGCATCAAGCTGTTTCGGGACCGCAACACGACGGATGAAGACGCCCTCGCGCAGCCGGCGCAGTGAAGCGTGGCGGGCCTGGCGCGAGCGCCCGCGCTGCGGGTGCGCACTAGTGCCCGCGCTGCAGCCGGGCATGCAGCGCGCGCCAGCCGTCGCGATGCAGTGGCACCGCGTAAGCACAAGGCAGACCTTCGGGTGTTTCCAGCAGCAGATAGCCCAGCCGCGCTTGGTCAAAATCGACTTGCCGCTGGCGTAAGCCCAAGCTTGGCTGCTGCAGCCACTGGATCCAATAGCCCGCATCGGCGTCCAGTTCCATGCGCGGGTCTTCGCTCACTAAGCGAACGCTAATGGCGTGCGCAATCCACAGCGGCAGACACTGGCGCAGCGCCGTGATGTAGGCTTCGCAGGTGAGCGGGTCGAAGCTTGCAGGCGTCACACTCAGGCTGGGCAGCTCGTCAGCCGTCTGGCCATCCGTCTGGCCATTCGTCTGGCCATTCGCTTGCCCAAGCGACTCCCCAGGCGACCAGCGCAGCTTTAGGCCCAGCAACGACCAGTGGGCCGCGATTGCCGACTTGAACAGGCTGTGCTCGAGCACGCTCCAGCCCAAATCCAGACCCAGATGCGCAAGATTGGCCGCCGTCAGCGCGCACAAATCGTCCAGCGACATGAGGCGGGCATGCTCAAGCTTGCATTGCAGTCCATCGACCAAAGTGCGCGCCATGCGGGCATCCACCAACCCGGCATCCATCAGGTGCAGTTCAAGCGTTTCACTGGCAGCAGCAACCAGGCTTTTCGGCCCCACAATGGCAAACGGCAGGTGCAACAAACTGCCGTACAAAGAAACATCTGGCTGCAGCGCGGGGCTGGGCGCCGCACCACGCAAGGCCGTTAGGGTGAGGATCTGCGGTTCACGCAAGGGATCTCGCACCGCCGCGCGATAAAGTTCCAGCAGCTCTCGGTGCACCGGAAAGCCCGGGCGCAGAATCTGTGCGGAATCAAAAGCCGCCGCCATCCAGACCAATCCAAGCCCGTGCAGAGTGTGCAAATGGCGCTGCAGTTCCGCCGCAAGTGACTGCGCCAGAGCCTGCGCCGCCGCTTTGTCGATCAGCGCTTGAGGCGCCGCACCGACGGCCAACTCAAGCGCGATCACGCCCCTGAAATGGCCGAACTCCGAAGTCTCTAGCAACGCCTTACTCATGTTTTCCTCGACGCGACAGCGGCCTCCAAGCGACCCCGGCATTCCCGTTGCTGCCTGTGGGCTTCGCAGCGTAAGCCCCCGGTTGACTCAGCCGCGGAAGCGCTGATTGGAGACTTCTGACCCGCTTCGAAGGCGCCAAAAAGAAAACCGGCAACAACTCAGGGCCGGTTATCGAAAGCACTGCGATGACGGGTCAACAGCGCACTGATGTATTGCGTCGTGCAAGTCGCGGCCACGACAAAAAACTCAGGCCGATCAACTCAGGCCGATCAACTCAGGCCGATCAGCTCACGCCGAAAATAGAGAAGCTTGAGCGTGCTGAGCTGCGATCACGTTCACGGCGACGGCGCATGCGATCGAGCAACTCGTTCTCACGCACCGCAAGCCACTCAGCCTTGTCCACTTTGCCATCACCGTCAAAGTCCGCCTGTGGGCTTGCGCGATAGGCAAGAAAGTCCTCATAGGCGTCCAGCTCGTGGCGCAGTTCTTCCACCACCAGCTCGATCATGATCGCGTCATCCAGGAAACCAAGCACCGGAATATTGTCCGGGATGGCGTCATTGGGATCGCAGAAATAGGCCAGTGCGGAAAGCACTTCCTTGCGCTCGTGTTCGGACATACCCCAATGCTCGTCTTCCGCCATCTGAATCATCGTGTCCAGCTTACGCATGCGCTCTGCCACAAACTGCGGCGCTGCCACATCTCGCGTTTCAGCCAGGAGCTTGCGTGCCGAGGCAACGATTGCATCAGTAGACACATCCTGAGCGGCATCCCGCGCCCGATTCATGGCCGCCCTGAAGTAATCGAGGTCGCTTTCGTTCAAATCAATAATGACACGCATTTTCGGCTCCGCAGCAAGGACAAGATTGAGGGCACGATGTTACACGCCAAGGGACTCGAAGCGGAATGAATCTGCGGCAATTTCTGCGTCACTGGGCGAGCGGACTGCGTTGGGCTGCACGCGCACCCGCGCCCGTTTCAGACCGGATTCACCGTGATTATGAAAGCTTGCAGAGACGCCCCTGGGAGAACTCAAGATGAAGCTTCGGCCACTGACTACCCTTTTGCTCACCGTTTCACTCACCTTTTTGCTGGCAACACCGGCCTGGTGCGGGGCGCGTGAAACCAAGCGCGCCGAGGCCGCAATTGCGGTGCTTGAAGCGATGATGGAATCGCCCGACCACCGAATTCCCAGCGCGCTACTGTCAGATGCACACGCGATTGCCGTGATCCCGGAATTGGTCAAGGCCGGCTTGGTGGTTGGTGGACGTCATGGCAAGGGTCTGATTTCAGTGCGCGCCGCAGACGGCACTTGGTCCAACCCGAGCTATATCAGCATCACGGGCGGCAGCTTTGGCTTCCAGGCCGGGGTGCAGGCCTCGGAGGTAATCCTCGTGTTCCGCACCGCGCGCGGGGTCGACAACCTGGTCAATGGCAATTTCACGCTCGGCGCTGACGCTTCGATTGCCGCCGGGCCCGTGGGCCGCAATGCGCAGGCCGCGACCGACAGCGCGCTGGAGGCCGAGATCATTTCCTACGCCCGCAGCAAAGGTTTGTTCGCCGGTCTGGCGCTGGACGGCAGCGTGCTGAGCATCGATCGCGATGCCAACGAAAGCGTATATGGCGTGGATGTCACGCCACGCGCCATCTTCGAGAACCGCGTTAAGTCCGTCTCAGACGCCGCGATCAGCTTCCGCGACGAGCTGGAAGAACAAACCGCGCGCTGAGCAACTGTGGCCCCGAAGCACGCAGCGCGCAACTATCCGACACAACCGCCAGCCGTCATTCTGCGCGCAGCCGCTAGGCGCAGTCGCAGAATCCACAAGCGTCCGCAGTCTCGACAAAGCCTCTCATCTCGACCGCAGGGAGAGATCTAAATCCGCCTCAGGGCATGAGAATGCTCATTTCGAGGCGGGTCGAGATGACAGACATCGGCGGTCGAGATGACCGGCATTGGCGATCCTGGCCGCGCGTTTCATACTTCGGGGTGGCTTGACGCCATGCAAGTCAGCGCAAACAGCTTGCGACTGGCTGGCGCTCTCGCCAAACTCCGGCGATGAATTCATCGCCCGCTGTAAGCAAACCAAAATCCAGGCTGCGCCGTTGGCTGCTGGCCCTCGCGCTTGGCCTAGGCGCGCTGGCGGGGCTGCTGCTTTGGTGTTTCCACACCGCAGCAGGAGCGCGCTTTGCGCTCAGCTTTGCCGGTGATTTGTTGCGCTACGAGTCTATCAGCGGGTCGCTGGCCGGGCCGCTGGTGCTTTCGGGCGTCGAGTTTGAGGCCGGCGGGACTAAGGTCGCGGTCGCCGAGCTTGCTCTGGATCCCGAGCTCTGGCCGCTGCTGCGCGGCGAACTGGTGCTCAGCAGCAGCAACCTCAAGGGCGTGCACGTATTGCTTGCCGCGGCCACTGAAGCTGCCAATCCGGAAGCTCCGAGCACTCCAATCAGCTTACCCGCGCTACAGGTGCGCTCGCTGCGGCTTGCAGACGCGCGCATTGAGGGCGTGCTGGCGGAAGCGATCGTACTGGAGTCACTGCAGGCCGCCTTCACGCTCAAGGATCAGTCGGTCTCGGTGCAAGAACTGAGCTGGCAAATGCCTCAGGTCAAAGGCAGTCTTACGGCCCAGCTTGAACTGGCCAAGCGTCAAGCTCAGCTGGATCTTGAACTGAATCCTAGGCTGGGCCCGGCCACCATGTCGACGCTGCGGCTGCAGGTGCAAAGCGATGGCAGCAAGGGTGAGGCCGTATTGACCCTGCCCGGCGACGGCGGCCAGTTCCGGCTCAGCGTCGGCGATCTGGGTGGCAGCAGACAGTTCAAGGCCCGCTTGGACAGTCCGGGCTTGGCCCTGGCGCAATTTGGTTTTCCCGGATTACCGCCGATTCCAGCGCTGGCCCTAAACATTGAGGGCGACTCAGGGCGCGCCCAGCTTGATGGCATGGTCAGTCTCGGCGGCGTGGGCTTGGCGCTCGATGGCAGCGTGCTGCGCTGGAGTCCGGAGGAAATCCAGTTTGATCCGTTACAGGTCGCGCCTGCACTCGGCGGCTCACTGAGCGCGGTGGGGGCGATCGCGCTGCAATCCCAAAATGCCAATCTGCAGCTGGTCTGGCGTGATCTTCCGCTGTCGCGTCTGCTGCAAGACCTGCCGCCCAAGCTGTCTAGTTCTGAGGGCAAACTGCAGTTAAGCGGAAACCTGCTGCAGTGGCAGCTCGCCGGCCCGCTCAAGCTGAATTACCGCGAGGTGCCGATGGCGTTTGATCTGGACGCCCAAACGGACGGCAAATCGCTGCAGCTCAATCAGCTTGGGATGGTGCTTGGAAGCGCGGCGAGACCCGGCGGGAAGCTTGATCTTCAGGGCAGCATGAGCCTACAGGCGCCCTATGTGCTCGCCGCTACCGTGACCGCCGATGCGATCGACCCGGCCTGGTTCGATCCCGCTTGGCCGGGAGCCGTGACGCTCAAGGCCGCTCTGGAAGGGCCAGCAGGTCCAGGATTGGTGATTGAACTTGAGCAGCTGAGCGGAACGCTGCGCGAGCACAGCATTGCAGGCAAGGGCCAAGTTCGCCTGGCGCATGAGCAAGGCTGGCCGCAACTGAATGCACAGCTGCAATGGGGCGGCAATGAAATCAGTTTGCAAAGCGAGAGTGACGCGCTGCTGTTGGCCGATGTGTCGCTGCGCGATTTGCCGATCGTTGACCCCGAGCTTTCTGGCACCCTGAGCGGACAGCTGCGTTGGGAGCGCAGCGACGGCGCGCTGCGCGCAGATCTGGACGGCACGGCGCTGCGCTATCGCGACACGGAAGTGGCTAACCTGAGCTTGCAGGCAAATTTGCAGCTGGCAGAAGCTGCGTCCAGCAGGGTGCAAGCACGGCTTGAATTGACCGGTGCGAAGCACGCGGGGCAAGAGCTGGAGTCGCTGCTGCTGGACTTGAAGGGAACCCAGGCTGCACACACCGTGGATCTTGCCGCGGTGACGCCGCAGCTCAGCGCGGAATTTGCGCTGCAAGGCGGTTACCTTAAGGCGAACTGGCAGGGCCAGCTGCAGCGCCTGCGCCTCACGCCGGGGCTAGACGCGCCTGTGGCCCTGCAGCAGCAAACCTGGCAGCTGGTGGCGCCCGCAGCGATCCGCGTCAATGTCGGCGCCAATGTCACACCGCGTGCCGCAAGCGGCAGTCTGGGCCAGCTCTGCCTGAGCCACGAGCAGGCCGAGCTCTGTGCCGCAGGCCAGCTTGCCGCCGATCAGAGCGCCAATCTCACGCTAGCCGTGCGCGCCATACCGCTACAGCTTGCCGATTCTGCGCTGGCGGCTCAGGGCATCCAGCTGCGCGGCTTGCTCAACGGCGGAGGCACGCTGGCGCGCGATAGCAAAGGCGCGCTCAGCGGCCAGATTGAGATCTCTGCGGACAATTCCGAGCTCACGCTGGAGCGCGAAGAAAAGCCGCTCAAGCTGCGCTTCAAAACCCTGTCTTTGAACGCTCAGCCCACGGCCGAGGGCGCCATGAGCGCCACACTCAGCACGGATATTGAGGGTTTGGGAACGCTCACCGCGGCGCAGGCTGCGGATGGAAGTCAGCGTATCTCGGTCGATTTTGCGCAGCTGAGTGCGCTCGCCGACCTGTCGCCGGAAGTGGTGAATTTGCGCGGCAGCCTGCGTGGCGAGCTTGGCATTCAAGGTGAGGCTGCAAGCGGCGCGTTGCGCCTCATCGATACCTCTGTGGAGTTACCCGCCGCTGGCCTGAAGCTTAAGGGCATCGAAGTTGAGGTGCGCGCGGAGCAGGGCGCGCTTGCGATCAGCGGCCAGCTCGGCTCGGGCGCCGGCGTGCTCAAGCTCAATGGCACGGTCGACCCCAGGCAGTGGCGGCGAAGCTTGCGCCTCGAGCTGCAAGGCGAGAATTTTTTAGCGGTCGATCTGCCGCAAGCGCGTGCAGTGATCAGCCCGCAGCTGGTGCTTAAGAGTCGCTTGCTCAAGGGCGGCGCGAGCGACTTTCGCCTGGATGGCGAGATCAAGATTCCCGAGGCGCTGCTGGATCTGCAGCAATTCGAACCATCGGTACAGTTATCGCCCGATGTGATTGTGGTCGACGAACCGGTGGTACCGGTGACCGACCTGCCTCTGCGCAGCGACCTGCGCTTCGTGCTGGGCGAAAACGTGCAGCTGCGCGGCTTTGGTCTGGATGGCAAACTGACCGGCAATTTGCGCCTGCGCGAGCGGCCCGATCGTCCTGCCACGGCGCGCGGCGAGATCGCAGTCACCGGCACATACAAAGCCTATGGACAGGATCTGAAAATTGAGCGCGGCCGGCTGTTGTTTGCTAACAGCGCGCTGGATAACCCCGGACTGGACATTCGCGCGGTGCGCGTCGTAGGCCGCATCAAAGCGGGCGTTCAGGTGCGCGGTCCGGCCGAGCTTCCCGAGTTGAGCACCTATTCCGAGCCGGCCATGGATCAACTCAACACCATCAGCTATCTGGTGCTAGGCCGCCCCGCATCGGAGGCGCGCGGGGCCGGCGGCGCGGATGTGCAGAACGCCGCGCAGCAGCTGGGCGGAAATCTGCTTGCCAAGAGCGTGGGGCAACGCCTTGGCCTTGAGGTGGGCATCGAAAGCTCAGCCGATCTGGGCGGCGGCAGCGCATTCACGGTCGGCAAATATCTTTCGCCCAAGCTGTTCGTCGGCTACGGCAAGTCGCTCTATGACTCAGCCCAGCTATTCATCGTCCGCTACCGCTTGAGCGAACGCTACGAACTGGAGGTGCTGAGCGGGCGCGAACTAAAAGGCGGTATCAACTACCGGTGGGAGCGCTGAGCGGGTGCGCTTGGCAGCCAGGTCCCGCCATGAGTCGCCCATTGTTGGTCATCTCGACCGTCATTTTGCGTCGCCAATTGTTGGTCATCTTGAGCGCAGGGAGAGCTCTCAACCCGCCAGAACGAGATCTCTACCTGCGCTCGAACTGACACAGGAGGTCGCAATGACACAGGTAAATGACGCGGCCCTTATTGATCGTCATTTTGCGCGCAGCCGTCAGGCGCAGTCGCTTAAATCCATCGCAGGCGTAGAATGTGGTGAGCCCGCGCATGGCTTTTGCCTCACTACGGTAATCGATGCGGTTAGTAGGCTCTCCATAACGACGCGCGCTGACCCAGTATCAAGCTATCCAATCCGCCAATCGATCGGCGTTTGCCCGGTCATGGCCAGGTAGCTGTTGCACTTGGAAAAGTGGCGACAGCCAAAAAATCCCCGATTCGCACTCAGGGGCGAAGGATGCGGCGCACGCAAAATGCAGTGCCGGGTGCGGTCGATCAAGCGACCCTTGGTCTGCGCGTACGAGCCCCAGAGCAGAAACACCAGCTGTTCGCGTTCGCGGTTCAACAAATCAACGATCTGATCCGTAAATCCTTCCCAGCCACGTCCCTGGTGCGAGCCGGATGCACCGGCCTGAACCGTCAGCACGCTATTGAGCAGGAGCACGCCCTGTTTCGCCCACGGCACCAGATAGCCGGTTTCCGGCACTGCAATAGCGAGATCCTGCTCCAGCTCCTTGAACATGTTGCGCAAAGAAGGCGGATGCGGCGTGCCGGGCGGCACAGAAAAGCTCAGGCCGTGCGCCTGACCGGGGCCAATGTACGGATCCTGCCCAAGCAAGACCACCTTGACCTGCTCAAACGGCGTTGCGTCGAGTGCGGCAAAGATTTGCGCCCAGGGCGGATAAAGCGTGCGTCCAGAAGCGCGCTCAGCAATCAGGAATAAACGCAAAGCATGCATCGCTGGACTGAGCATGTAGTCCAGCAGCCGGGACTTCCAGCTCGCCTCCAGCCGAATCCGCTCGGCCTCCGCAGCGCTCATCCCAGCAATTCCAAACATCGCCGCGGACAGGCAAGCATGAATTTTAACCCCACCGCAGCGCCGACCAGCTTCATGCTTCGGGTTGGCTTGGTGCCGTAACCGCTAGCCCGTACTCTCGCGTCAGCGCCCCGTACATGGCCGAAGGTGGCTCGGGGCGGCCAAAGAACCAGCCCTGAAGATAGCGCACGCCCAAGCGTTCTAGCACAATCGCCTGCTCCGCAGTCTCAACGCCCTCGGCCAGACACTCGGCACCAATGGCGTGAATCATCGTGGCGATGCCTCGCGTCAGCGCCATGCAGCGCGAATCGTCCATCATCTGGCGGGTAAACGCCTGATCCAGTTTGACCACGTCGAACTTCAGGCGATGCAAATGGCCCAAGCTTGAGTAGCCAGTGCCAAAATCATCCAAAGCAACCGAGATTCCCAGCTCGTGACAGCGCTCGATCAATGCCTCCACCGCCTTGTAGTCCAAGGTCAGGCTTTCGGTAATCTCAAGCTCGATGCGCTGCGGAGCAATGTTGTAGAGCTCGGTGGTCGCTTTCAGCATGTTCACGAAATCCGGCGCGGAAGATTGACGCGCCGAGACGTTCACCGCCACAAACACTTCGCTGAACTCGTCGCCCAACGCCTTGAGCGCTTCGCAGGCTTTGCGCAACGCATATTGTCCAACCGGCAGGATCAGCGACGTCTCTTCCGCCAAAGCAATGAACTCAACCGGTGAAATCGGCCCGCGCTCCGGATGATGCCAGCGCGTGAGCGCTTCAAAGCCAACCACCTGGCGCAGTTTCACGTCATACACCGGCTGAAACACCACCGTGAGTTCATCGCGCTCAATGGCGGAAATCAGCTGGCTTTCAAGTCGGAACTTGCTCAGTGCGTGCGGACTGTTGGCGCCCTCCGACGCGTCCAAACTGGTGCCGGCCGATACCGCCGTTTTGGGTCTGCCGCGCACTGCGTTCAACCCGGACCGATAGCGCTGCAGCAAGGCGTGCACGAGCACGCGAATGATGCTGTCGGCTTCCTTGAGTCGCTCCTGGATCTGATCACGACGAATCTCGGTCAGCACGCAATCGGAGACCGCGAAGGCGTCCGCCGAGCGCGGCGCATCGTCGATGACCGCCATTTCGCCGAGCAAATCGCCCGCACCAAGATAGGAAAAAATCAGCTTCTTGCCACCTTGCTGCGTGGAAACCTCAACCCGACCGCTATCGATCAAGTAAGCGCAATTTGGCGGGTCGCCTTCGCGAAAAACGGCCTCACCGGTGGCGACATGGCGTCTGGAATCCGACATCAGCATTCCCTGTTCAAGCGCTCAGCATACCCCTTGTTGCTGACGCGATGTGAGCAGTAGCTTAGCGTGAAACTCGTTCATCCTTGCGCAAAAGCGGCTGCGAAGCGGCTCTTTTTGCTGCGTGGGCAGAGGCACGCGCAAAAGCCAACGGAACCGCTATGGCTCCGAGTTTCAGGCTCCGGGGTGGCTTGGAGCCATGACGGTTAGCTTAGAACTCGTTCATCTTTGCGCAAAAGTCTTCTGTCGCTCAGCGCGCAAGCACTGTGGCTATGAAGCATCGGCTGGCTGCGCCAACTCAGGATCGGCAATACGAAAACCTGCGTCACGCAGCAGAAAATGCTGCACCGACGACACCTCGGCGTCCGCTTGCAAAGTCTGTTCCGAGCCCTCGACTTGATACTCGCCAGCGCGCTCGCCACGCCAGATCATGGTGGTCACCGAACGCGTTCCGTAGTCAGGGCCTGGGATCAGCATGCTGGACAAGCGACGCTCCCATGCCAGGCCAACGCCGGTGTCCGGCAGCGCATTATCCGGCGCCGGCGCAACATCGCGCAGCAAGGCACTTGCGCGCGCAAGCGTGAGCTCCTGGGCGCCGAGCGCGTCGACCAATGCCTGTCGCGCGCGAACCACTTTCGGCCACGGCGTATCCAGCGCGGCATTGCTCAGCGCGTGCACCCCAGGGCTGACGCTGGTGAAGCCCAGCTCGCAGTGAAAGGCATACAGCTGACCCGGATCGCCCCAGATCAGATTGAACGGCCCGTAAGCGTTGCTCTGCGCCACCAGAGCAGCGCACAGATCCGCGTGGCTCATGCTCAAGGCGCGAATCGGCCAGGTACCGCGAGAGCGCAGATTCTTGCCCGCTGGCGCGCGACGGATATTGGTCAAGGCAGCAAAGCGGCCATCGGCGCCAAGCGCCAACCAGGTACCACCGGCGCTGAGATCTCGGCCGGCAACGCACTGTGGCTCGGGCCACAGATCCAGCGGTGCGGTGGGTCGGGCACGAAACTCGTCGCGATGCGCCACCACCAGCAAAGGCTGGACGTGTCCAGGGCGCCAGGCAAAAGCAATCAAACACATGATTTAGCGTGTGGCCTTTTTCAGATGGGTCGAAGCCGGAACTTGTGAGTCCCGAATCGGCTCGCGGCGAACGGAAAAAATAGCTTGCCAGGTCGCTAGGCTCCTCGCTATGACTCGGTTTCAACAGGCCTGCCCTGCCCGGCGCTGTCGTTTCGACCGGCTGCGTTATCGCGACAGCGTGTGTCATCGCGGCCGCCTGTGTCATTGCGACCGCCTGTGCGGCCAAGCCTTCACTGAAGCAAGCCGGATCTTAGAGCCAAGGAGGCGGTTTAAGCAGCCCGTTGATCGTCAATCACCCATTCAAGGTTCCCCTTGCCTGCATTTTGACCCACACTCCATGCGTTAATTCCAGCTGTCGAGGTAGGGCGTGCGCGACGAAGGTCCGACTACGGGCAATCCGGATGAACCGGAAACAAAACCAGCAGCGCCACCCTCAGAAGCCGATCTGCTGGGCTGCATCCCTGGTTTGCAGGTGGTGCTGCTTCGGCTGACGCGCAACCCCGAACTCACCAAGGACTTGGCTCAGGAGGTCCTGATTAGCACGCTGAAGGCGATTCGCGCCGGGCGTATCGAATCGGTCGACAAACTGGCGGCCTACCTTTATACCGCTGCCCGGCACGCCTTTTTCTCTCACGTACGCGAGCGCCCGGCAGACAAGCAGGCGCAGATCCAGGCGCTGGACTGGACGCAAGCACCGCCGACCCCGCTCGACGCATGTGTGTCGCATGAATTGCAGCGGATGGCGCACGCGGTGCTTGAGGGGCTGAGTAGTGACCGCGACCGCGCGCTGATTCGAGGCTTTTATATGCTCGGAAAAACGAAAACTGAGCTTATGCAGGCCTATGACTTGAGCCGGGACCTGTTTGACAAGGTTGTTTCTCGCGCGCGCATCCGCATGCGGATGCTCATGGACGCCAAACTGAACGGCAACCCTGGAGAGCGGGTGCCGGGAATGTCAGAAATTGCGCGATCAACCGTCTCCCGTTCCGAGGAGAAAAATGCATGAACACCAAACTTGATGAATTCCTGTTGCAGGCGTATCTGAACCGGGAACTGGATGCACAAGCCGAGCGCGAGTATGAGATTGCATTGATCCGCAATCCCAAGCTTGCCGAGTTAGCCATGGCTGACGCTGCATTGCTTGCCGGCCTAACCGCCACGCCCGCGACAGCTTCCGGCCTAGCCCAAGTTCCTTCGTCAAACGACCCGGGGCCGCAGCACAGAGCATCCTCCCGCGCTACCGAAAGCACCAGAGCCCGACCCATTTGGCCGCTCGCCATCGTTGCGTCGTTTACCGCGCTGCTGGCCGGAACCCTTGGCTACGCTCTGCGTCCGGCAGAAATCTATGGCGGCGCCAGCTTGATTTACCTCGACAAGCAGCGCAGCACCAGCGCGCAGCTTGAGATTGCGCTCCCTTCCGAAGGGCCTCTGCTGCTGATGGTCCCGGTTGCCAGCAGCCAACCCTGCCGAGCCGAGATCCGCGTGGAGCAAGCGTCCGCTGTCCTGGTATTCAACGCAACGCCCGACGCTTACGGCATCGCCCCGCTGATCCTGCCCGGCAACGCCCTCAAACCCGGCCCGGTCAACATCCAAATCAGCTGCGACGGCCAGGCTCTAGGAAGCTTTGAGGCGACTGCCGTACGGCGCCCCTAGGCTCCAGAGGGCTAGGCAGCCTTGTTGCTGTCGTTTTTGGCCGAATACTCAAGACCTGCGCTAACTTTCCTGCCACGAAGCCACCCCGGAGCATGAAACTCAGTGCCAAGTTCGTGTGGGCCGGTTCGTGTGGGCCAGCTGGTGTCGGCCGCATGATGTGTTCCTGTCATCTCGACCGAAGGGAGAGATCTCAAACCGCCCAGAACGAGGTCTCCCCCTCCGGTCGAAATGACGTCGTCATGGCTCGGACATGCGCTGGCCTTTGGACACCTGCTGGCCTCGCTTCCAGGGCTTGCGACGTGCCACGCGGCAAGTATGCGCGACAGCGCTGGCCAAGTTCCTGCGTGGGGCCAATTTGAACCTGATTGGCGAAGTTCAGGCCAACGCTTACCGTTCATCCCGTTTTGCCGTTAACATTGCGGCTTCCGGATCGATCGAGACGAGTTATGGCGCTGGAAATTAAGCAGGAAGAGCAAGGCGCGGTGCGCATCATGACCCTCGTGGGCCGTCTTGATACCGAGACCGCACCCGATTTCGAATTGGCTGCGCACGACGCATTTGAGGCAGGTGGACGCCAGTTTGTGGTGGATCTGGGGCAGATCTCCTACATCTCCAGCGCAGGCTTGCGGGTGTTGTTGGCGCTGGCGAAGAAAGTTGACGGCCAAGGCGCGATGAAACTTGCGGCGCTGCAGCCGGTGGTGAAAGAAGTGTTTGAAAAGAGCGGCTTCGCGCGCTTGTTCCAGATTTTTCCACGCCTGGAAGGCGCTTTGGGTGGCGCAGCACCGGCGCCCTCTGCGGCTCCGCAGGCCACTGATGTGTCGCGCGCCGCGGCCGATCTACTCGGCGTGAGGGCCTCCGCGCCAGCGCCTTCGCGGTCGGCACCAGCGCCCGCAGCCAAGCGCGCTTCGGGCGGTTTTTTCGCCTGGTTAAAGCGTTTGTTTGGTCGCTAAGTGGTTCAAGCCAGCGTGCGTAACGCTGGCTCAGGGAGATGCGGCAAGGCGTTGAAGCGCAGCATTCGCCAGCGACCTTCGGCATGCCGATACTCGCTCAGCGCTGAGTTTTCGTAAGACAGATTAAACTCCAGCGACACCAGCGGTGGCAGGCCAAGTACCTGCCCGGTGAGCACGCTCAACACGCCACCCGAACTAAGCACCAGCACCCTGCCCTGCAGCGTGGCGATGCGCTCTGCGGCGCGTGCAACGCGCGCGGCAAAATCGACGTAACGCAGCGGCTCCGGCATGGGCAGCTTAGCGTCCGCCCAAGCGCGTACCGCTTGCGGCAGCACGCGCAACAGAGCCTTGCCGTCGCCGCTTTGCGGGCGCAGATGCGCGTGCTCTGGCGCGCTTAAAAAGGCCTGCAGAATGGCCTGAAAGTGGTATTCATCCAGATCCGGATCGATTTGCGCATCAGGCATCGGATGCTCGTAGCCCGCGCGCAAGGCCACAAGACTCTGCTGATGCCTGCGCAGGCTTCCGCACAACACGGCATCAAACTCGCCCTCGTGCCGCCGCAGCCATGCGCCGAGATACTTGCATTGCAGCGCGCCCAGCTCGCTCAACTGATCGTAATCCGCGCTGTGCAGCGAAGCTTGGCCATGCCGCACCGCCAGCAGGCGTACGCTCATGGCTGCCGCTCGCAGGGATCGATGCACGCCAGGTAGAGCACTGAGGCACCGCGCAGCGCGTTTTTTGCCAGCTTTGGCGAATTGTTAAGCGCGGTATTGATGTGCACCGTGCGCGGTAGTTTTGGCAGCCGTAGCAGCTGATCGAAATCAGGTGGACCCAGCAGAACCTTGGCGGCATACCATTCGCGTCCCGCGCCAAACGCGGTGTAGGAGAGCGCCTTTGGCGCGCGCTCAAACGGGTCCAGCTCAGCAAAAACCAGCGTTTGACGCACGCGAAACGTATGCGCAGTCACCGCTTTGCCGGGCTTGTTTGGAGCGTACAGGGTGCCGGTCAGCGCACGCGCATACTGGGCATCGCCGGGCGTAAAGCGCAGTAGATCCACGTCCGGACTTTGCATCCGAAGCACCCGACCAGCGCGCAGGTGCTTGAGCAATACCCTGCGCTGATTGGTGGGCAGATCAAGGTGCAGCACCAGTCGAAAGTTACCCGGCGGATCAAAGCGCGCCACCAGTGAGGCAAATACCTGGCGTTCACCAAACACCAGCCAGTCGTGCGCACTCACCTGCTGCGCCCAGCACAGGCAGCCCACCAGCAACCAGCCAAGCCACACAGCGCGCTGCGTCATGAGAGCTCTCCTTGAGGGTGGGAATGCCATTCGACCAAGCCCATGCGCTGAATCTGCACGCATGCATCAAGTGCCCGCTGCGGCTGGATCGGCGCAACGCAAGGCCCAGCGCTCCAGTTCCAGCCAGGGCGCGCCGTCGCCGCGTCCCTTGAGCACGCGGTCCAAATCTGCGGCCTCGCACAGCCGGAGCTCCCAGCTTCGGGCATCTCCGCGCTGCAGCGCCTTAATGAATGGCTGCTTGTTCCACTCTTTGATGCCGGCCTGAGCGCAGGCCAGGGAAATGGGCGTACCGAGCGCAACCTGCTCAGCCATCAGCGCGGTTTGCTCCACTTGATTGCACAGCCAGGAGAACGCCGGCACTGGCTCGTCGCCCTCGGCGCGCATCGAGCGCAAGATGCGCGCGGCGCGCAGAGGCTCGCCGAGCAACACCGCCTCGGCCAGCTTGAACACGTCGAAACGGGCGGCATCGGCCACCAGCGCGTTCACCGCGTCCACATCAAGATCAGCGCCACCCGCAAGCAGGGCCAGCATTTCAAGCTCCTGTCGCGCTGCAAGCAAATTGCCTTCGACGCGCTCGCTAAGGGCATCAACGGCCGCCGACGTGAGTCTCAGGCCAAGCTGCTGCGCGCGTCGGCGCAGCCAGGCCGGAACCTCGTGCGCGCGTGGCGGCCAGATCGACACGGTCCAGCCGTGGCTATCGCACAGCTTGAACCAGCTTAGATTGGCGACCGCGCCGGAAAGCTCCGGCACCAGCACCATGAGCACCGCGTGCGGATCCGGAGACTGTAGATAGTCGCGCAGAATCTCCACGCCAGCCGGATCCACTTTGGCCGCGGTCAAACGAATTTCAAGAATACGCTGCTGCGCAAACAAGCCTGAGCTTTGACTGGCATGGCGAAAGTCATTGAAATCGACGCCAACCCCAATATCGAACGCCTCGCGCTCGACAAAGCCCTGCGCACGCGCGACCGCACGCACCTTTGCCGCTGCTTCAAGCAACAGCAAGGGCTCGCTGCTGGCAATCAAGCAGACGGCGGGCAAGCGCTTTTTCAGCTCTACGTCGAGCGCGTCGGGGCGGATCTGCATGCCAACTTCCAAGGCTTTGGGGCGCGCATGTTCAGCTCTGACGGGCGTGGAAGCAAGCTGAAGTCACGCAATCCAGCCCAGCAGGATGGCGCCCAAGGTTGCCCCTGCCAGCGCCAGCCACAGCACGATCGCAAACATCGCCATGCTGGCGCCAACCTGACGCAGGGTTTCACGCTTAAGCCCCAGGCCGATCAAAAACAGCGCGATGCTGAAAGCCGGCTTGGCATAGCCACTGAGCGCGCGCCCCACTTCGCGCAGCTCGCCCACAACCGTGCAAAGCACCGAAGCGAGCACAAACGCGGGGATAAACCAGGGAATCAGCTGCCACCAGCGCAGCGAGGATTCCGCCATCGGCGTACGCAATTTGACCAAGGCACCCAAGATCAAAGCCAGCGGAACGATCCAGAGCGCGCGCGCCAGTTTCGCCGCAGTGGCAACGCTGAGCGCCTCGGGCCCATAGGCCGCAGCGGCGCCCACCACGCTGGAGGTGTCATGGATGGCCAAGGCAGCCCACAGCCCAAACTGATGTTGGCTGAGGCCAAACCAATGGCCGATCGGTGGAAAGCAGACCAGCGCCACGGCATTGAGCAAAAACACGCAGGCAATGGCAATCGCGACATCGCTATCGCGACTTTTCAGTACCGTGGCCACCGCAGCGATGGCGCTGCCGCCACAGATTGCGGTGCCGCTGGTCAACAACAGGCTGGGCCCCAGCGGCAGCGCGAACGCGGACGCCAGCACGCGCGCCAGCGCGAACGCGAGCAGCAAGCCAAACAGGGTATAGACAAAGCCTTGCGCGCCGACACTGGCCACCTGAGCCAAATCCATGCCGGCACCCAGCGCCACAATGGCGGCGGCAAGAATGTGCTTGCTCCAGGGCGAGCTGTATTTAGCGATCGGATTACCCGCGGTTAGGCCGATCAGCACGCCAAGCAACAGCGCGATGGCCGGTCCGCCCCAGGGCGACAGGAACAGGACCAGTGCGCACAGCACCAGCAGCCATGAGAATCCATTCATTGCTTTCAAAATTGAGTTCTCACGCCAGCTTGCCCGTCCAGCGCTTGATCAGCGGCACGCACAAAAACAGCAGCAGCGCACAGCCCAAACCCAGCCAGCACATGGTTTGAAACAGCCCGCCATAGGTCGCCGCGGCTGCGGCAACGTCAAGACTTTCGCCTGGAGCGATATCGAGCGCGGCGAACTTGCCAAAAAACGCGGCCAGGGCTTCGGAACAGGCGGTGCCCAAAAACCAAGCCCCCATCATCACGCTGACCACGCTTGGCACGCTCAGTTTGGTCACGGCCGACAGACCCACGGGCGACAAGCAAAGCTCGCCTACTTCCAAAATCAGATACGCCAGGACCAGCCACCAAACGCTGGCCAGAACGCCGCTGTCGCCCGCGAATTTGGCAGCCGCGATCAAGGGCAGAAACGAGAGCCCCGCAAACACCAATCCCAGTGCGGACTTGGTCGCCACGCTAGGTTCCCAACCGCGCCGCGCCAGCGCCGGCCACAGCCAAGTAAAGATCGGCGCCAGCGCCACCACAAAGAAGGCGCCCAGAAACGTCAATGAACCCGCGGTTTGCGGCAACAGCACCACGTCGCGCAAAGCGGCCACCAGGGTCAGCGCGGCAAACACCGCCATCGCCCATATCCCGGCCTTGCTCTGACTAGGACGGGTCAAGGCATACACCATCAGCAGCGGGCTCAGCAGTATCGGCCAAATGCCCCAGGGCAGGCCGCCGCTGGTCAACACCAGCGCGGGAAACAAATCCTTGCCCAGTAAGCGATCGGTAAACGCAACCCATGAGCCATAGGTCTGCTCATACAGAGTGAAAAAAGCCAGCCCAGCGAAAATCAGGATCATCAAGGCGAACATCTGTTGCCGCTGCTCGCGCGTGCAGCGACGCAAGCAAAACCAGAGAAACCAGCTCAGAAAGGCAGCAAACGAAGCCAGCACGAACAGCACGTTCACGCTCAACAAATGGCTGTCCCACTGACGCGCCTCAGCGATAGCGGCCAGCGAATCCTGCCAAACCGCAAGCTGCTGCAGCAGCTGCCAGATCACCAGCACACCCAGCAGCGCGCCGGCGTAGATCAGGCGCTCAATGCTCAAGCCAGGCGCAACACGACGCGCCAGGCGCTCAGGGTGGCGGCTCTCGGCGTGCCCGTGCAGGTAGCGCTGCCCCCAGATAAACACGATCAGGCCAACCACCATGCCCACACCCGCAGCGCCGAAGCCATAGCGCCAGCCGAAGGTTTCGCCCAGATATCCGCAAATGAGCGATGCAAACAAGGCGCCGATATTGATGCCCGCGTAGAAGATAGTGAAGCCCGAATCGCGGCGCGGATCTCGCTCCGGATACAGCTTGCCGACGATGGTCGAGATGTTGGGTTTGAGAAAACCAACGCCGGCGATGATCAGGGCCAACGAGAGGTAGAACACGGCCAGCGCCGCGGTATCGCGCTGCACTACGGCGCCCACCACGCGCGCCTCCACGCCCTCAAACGCCATGCCAAAGTGTCCCAGACAAAGCAAAACGCCGCCCAGCACCACCGCCTTACGCATGCCGAGATAGCGATCCGCCAGCAGGCCGCCAAGCACCGGCATGGCGTACACCAAGGCCCCGTAGGCGCCCAGCAAGTCATAGGACGGCGCATCGCCAAACAAATGATATTTGGTCAGATAGAGAAACAGCAGGGCCTTCATGCCGTAGAACGAAAAGCGCTCCCACATCTCGGTGAAGAAGCAGATATACAGGCCCTTGGGATGACCGAGGAACTCGTCTTCGAAGATGCGCACGCTGGGGCTGGATGTCGACATGGTGTGCAAACTGGCTCACGGAAACGTGAGTATAGTGCCCCAGCGCAGCCTCGTGACCCGCAAAGGACGCGCCACTTTGAATCGGCGCCAGGACCGCGCCGGCCGCAGCATCCCTCGCCGGCGCCAAGATTGGCAGCGGCGCTCGTAACTGTCGTTACACTGCGGCACCCATGACCAAGCGCGCAGTTAATTCTCCGCTCGCAACTGCGCAGGCCCCACGACCAGACCGAGCCACCTCAAAGCCCCAAGACGGTCATTGCGCGCGCAGTCGCGAAATCCACGACCGCAAAACCGCGCTACCAATGACCAGATTGAGACACCTTAAAACCCGAGTAAGCCACCTTATAGGCAAAGTAAGCCACCTAAAACCCAGAGCGAGCCACCTCAAAGCCCCAAGACCGTCATTGCGCGCGCAGTCGCGGAATCTATAACCGCAAACCGCCGGTCCCAATGACCACACTGAGCCACCTTGAAATCCGAGTGAACCAGCTTGAAACCAAAGTAGGACACCTAAAACCCAGAGCGAACCACCTCAAAGCCCCAAGACGGTCATTGCGCGCGCAGTCGCGGAATCCATAACCGCAATCCGCCGCTCCCAATGACCAGACTGAGCCACCTTGAAACCCGAGTAAGCCACCTTATAGCCAAAGTAAGCCACCTAAAACCCAGAGCGAACCACCTTAAAGCCCCAAGACGGTCATTGCGCGCGCAGTCGAGGAATCTATAACCGCAAACCGCCGCCCCCAATGACCAGACTGAGCCACCTTGAAACCAAAATAAGCCACCTAAAACCCAGAGTGAACCACCTCAAAACCCCAAGGCGGTCATTGCGCGCGCAGTCGCGGAATCCATAAGCGCAAAACGCCGTTCATGTCGGTCACTCGCTTTATCGGCGCACGACCGTGATGGGCATACTCGGCAGAGCGCAAAATACTTTATGCTAGCGTTTAATAGCCGCCTCGAACGCAGGCACCTAACGGATACGGTCGCTTATGCTTGGCATCCGCCTCAGTAGCAGATCCGTTCCAGCGGCTTGCGCCGCGCAATGCTTTGCTGTACGTTACGAAACAATCGAAGTTTATCCCAGCCACACCAATCAGACGTCGGCGTGTTTGTTGCTAAATTTCATGGCTCCAAGCCACCGCCGTGCGCCCCCGTGCGTGACACTGTCGCCCGAGCCAGAGAGTCAGATTTCGAGCTTCTGAACAGATATCAGCGGAGTTAAACGAGTTTCACGCTAGCTCAACCTTAGGGCTTGCTGAGCTTATCCGCCTAAACATTAATAGCGAGAACCATTGAAGAATAAAATACTCCGCCACTACCTCGACGCAGACTATGTAACTGCGCAAAAAAGCGTGACTTTCTATTTTTACAACCTCGTTTTAATTGCAGTTTTATTTGTCGGTATCTCAGTCTATTATTTTCTGTTGCCGGAACGGCTGTTTTTGGCTGGGCCGCCCATGGCGCTCGGGATTCTAGTCTCAATCGCCTGCTTGTATTTGCTGTACATTGGGCAGTACCAATCAGCTACATTACTGGCCGCTTTCGCTCCGGCGGCGCTGATGATTGTGGCGCAAATGACCAAACTTGGTGGCGACTTTTATACCGCATACAGTAGTTTCGTTTACTTATTTACCTTCCCGATCTTGATTACTGGACTATTCAGTCACAAGCGTTTCATTCTGCCGGTCAGCCTCACTATGGCCTTGGGAAATACTGCTTTCATGATCCTGCTGGTGCCCATGATTTCGGGCCATGATCGCGTCAATGCCATAATCGGCTTTATTTCCAGCAGTATTATTATTGGCTTTACAGCGACGATCGTTTTTTTGTTAAGGCGAATCATGGATAACGCCTTGGATTCGGTGACTAAGTTAAATCATTCAATGTCGCGCTTTGTGCCTTACGAGTTTCTGGAAATTTTGAATACAAAGAGCGTGACGGATTTGAGATTGGGCGACAATAGGGTCGTCGAAATGACGGTTCTGTTCTGTGACATTCGCGACTTTACCAGCCTAACCGAATCGCTTGGGCATCAGCAAACCTTTGAATTGTTGAACGATTATTTTGGAACGATTGGCCCGATTATCCGCAAGAACAATGGATTTATTGATAAATACATAGGCGATGCGATTATGGCCTTGTTTCCGAAGGCGGACGATGCAATCCTGGCTGCTGGCCAAATGGTTGATTCGCTAAAAATCTTCAACGAGCAGAAAATCAAAAAGATTAACTTTGGAATCGGGGTCGCCTCTGGCGTGGTTACGCTAGGTGCTATCGGAGAACTGCGGCGCATTGAGAGCACCGTGATAAGTGACGTGGTCAATACGGCTTCTCGGCTTGAAGAGTTAACCAAAACACATCTGGAAGCAATTTTAATCAGTGGCTCAACTGTACAGTTGGCTTCTATTCCAAGCCGGTTTGTTCAGCTGGGCAAAACCAAGATAAGAGGCAAGCTTGACCGGGTGAGCATTTACGGCTTACGCCGCGCTTGATTGAGAATGGGCAAATCGAGCTAGGTGAAGGCGCCGATGGATTGCGACAAACTGCTGGCAAGCTGTGGAAACCTTTGCGAACCTTTCGATTTCAAAACGCGTGCCGCGCAGGAACTGCGGTGCAAACAAGCTTCATCGCGATGCTGAGCACCGCCCCAGCGCAGCAATCAGACCCGAACTGTGCACGCCATCGCCCGATCGCCGTTGCCCGATCGCCATTGCCCGATCGCCGTCGCCGCATCGCCAGAACTTGATCAGGTGAGATTGCGCGCGGTTCACACCGTCGCCGCTTTTAAATCCAGGGTGTGCAGCACCTGCGTCGCGTCATTTGGATCTTCGGAACGCTGGAAGCCAAGATGTGCGGCGAGATCGCTCATCGCGTGATTTTCCGCGGCATCAATTGAGAACATTGAGGCGAATCCGTGTCGGCGAGCGGCATCAATCAGGTGCTGCATCAGCCGCGTCGCAAGCCCCTGACCGTGCCATTCGTCGCCCACTGCTATAGCGCATTCGCAGGTCACACCATTGCTTTGTGCGCTGTAGCGACATACGCCAATTTCGCGCTCGCCCGCGCCGTCGCCAAGCAGCGCGATGAAGGCAACTTCGCGCGTATTGTCGAGGTGCGTGAAGCGCCGCAGCAATTTGTCGCCCGGACTTTTCATTGACCCGAGAAAACGATAGCGCCGGGATTGTGCCGATAGCTCCTCGATGAACCGGCGTTCGAGGTCGATATCGTCTTCGCCAATCGGACGAATCAGCACCACCGTGCCATCGCGCAGCGTCTCTCGCCAGCGCTTGCTTTCAGGAGCCGAATCGGTCGGTTCGCTGGCCCGTGAGTCGGCGATTTTTCCTATTGCTGTTGCGCTTTGTTCGTTCCTGACCACAGCGCAGTTTCCTTTCACGGGTGGTGTCCTGGGCAGCGTTGCAGATGTTTAAGCCTGCTGTCGGTACGCTGGCGTACGCGAGCGAACGAAACGCGTGGCTGCTGCGTGGTGAAGGCGCCACCTGCGCGCGCGAAACCGGTTGCGGGTTAAGCCATCGGAAGCGAGCGGGAAAGGCGAAGTGAGTCAAAATGCGATGCAGAGTGCAATTCTTCGCGCCCGAACAGGATCCATGTAGGTTGGTTGCCGAGCGTTCGGATGTGATTCATGGTGCAAACGCCGACATGATGGCTTCGGATGACCCGGAATGCTGGCTTCGTTCTTTCTATCTGCGGGTAGCTACGCGGCTCAAGAACAAGGTGGCCTGTCATCTCGACCGAAGGCAGAGACCTTTAACCGTTCGGGCGGGGTTAAATTTCTCCCTTCTCTTGAAATGACGGGAGCTGCTTGGCTCTTGTGACCGGTAGCTACTCGCGGTCGATCTGAATGTTTTCCTTGGTCCCACTGTTGGCGACGGAAAACATGACGCCAACACCGACCAGAATCACCAAGCCGATCAGCGTCCAAACGGTGCCGATTTTTTCCAGCACGCCCAACTTCCACATCGCGGCGAGCACGCCGATAAGGAGCAGCAGAAACCCAGTGAAGTACATGCCTGCCCATTTCACGCTCGTTCTCCCGGTGAGTCGGATGCCCCAAACCACTTCCGGGGAACCTCAGATTGATTGCTGTCGACACCAGCCCGAACGCGTCGCGGGCGTAGTGGCACGCGCGATGTCCACGCGCAAGGCAGTTCGGCCCAAATAAGCTAGCGGCCGGCGCCAGCTGCGTCGGTGCGTTTGCGCACCCAAGCAGCGATTGCCCAGCGGCGAGACAGTACGGAGAACGAAACGCGGCGCCTGGAGCGTTTACGCGGCTATTCAGCCTCGAACTGCGCCGCGTTGAGGCCCTTGAAGGGCGCGTAGAAGGCCTTGATTGCGGCCATATCGGCTTCAATATTACCGGTGGGTTGGAACGCGGGGCCGAGGCCACTGACCTTGCGCTGGTAGTCCATGTAGGCCAGCACGATCGGTACCTGTGCGGCGATCGCGATGTGGTAGAACCCGGTCTTCCAGTGGCGGTTCTTGCCGCGCGTGCCTTCGGGCGGAACCACCAGTTGCAGTGGGCCATCGGCAGCCCTGATCGCCTGCGCCGACGCCGCGACCAGATTGTTCGACTTAGCGCGATCGACGGCAATGCCGCCCAGCCACCTCATGAGCGCGCCAAACGGCCACCTGAAGAGGCTTTGCTTACCCATCCAATAAATCCTCAGGTTCAGCGCAAAAGCCACCAACAGCGTGTACGGCAAGTCCCAGTTGCTGGTGTGAGGCGCCGCAATCAACACGCATTTGCCAACGCCCGTAGGCAACGAACCCTCAACTTTCCAACCGGCGATGCGCAAGAAGGCCAACGAAGCAGCGCGCAGCGCCGTGTTAACGATGGGTGTGTCGAAAATAGTCCGGTGCAATGTCGGGCCTGCGATGAATTGGGCGCAAGAGTCGCGTAGTCAGAGGTTGCGCGGCTGTCACGTGGAGCCGGCGAGAATAGCGCGTGCGACGTGTTGGATTTGGCAAGACACAGCATAGTGGAGCCAGGAAGTCGACTTTTTGGGACCAAACCCAAGTGCGAAGGGCCGGACGTGCTGAGCGTCCAAGCGCGCTGAAAGCGCGATTCCAATAGAGCTCAGCAAGAGCGCAAACTGCGCGCCCTGACAGCCCACGGCGAAGCAGGCGTTGCCCCGCGTCGCCCCTGAGCGGTCTGATTTCGCACCATTTGGGGCATTTGCTCGTGATGTGAGTCACCAGCGCCTCGCGCGGCGCAGGGGATGTCCCGTCGTTCGATCTTTCGCTTCGGCGGCAGCAGAGTCTGTGGATTCTGCGACTGCGCCTGACGGCTCCGCGCAGAAGGACGGTTGGCGGCTCTTTTTGCTCCCTCCCCAATGTTTGGGGAGGGCTGGGTCGGGGAACGCTCGGCACGAAACGCAGCTTCAGCGCTCGTGCGACGAGTTTCATCTACCGGCGTGGCTGGACGCCATGACGGTTAGTTCAGAACTTCAAGCAGTTCTACGTCGAATACCAATACGGCGTTCGGGCCGATGTTTGGCGGGCTGCCGTTTTCACCATAGGCCAGGTTGCCTGGGATGAAGAACTTGTTCTTGCCGCCCGCCTTCATCAGCTGCAGGCCTTCGGTCCATCCGGCGATCACTTGGTTCAAACCGAACACGGCCGGCTCGTTGCGCGAATAGGAGGAATCGAACTCCTTGCCATCCAGCGTGGTGCCGCGATAGTGCACCTTGACTTGGCTAGCGGCGGTCGGTGCCTTGCCCTTGCCCTCGGTCATGACCTGATACTGCAGGCCAGATGCGGTGGCCTTGATGCCAGCCTTCTTGCCGTTGTCGGCGAGGAATTTGGCGCCATCGGTCTTGTTCTTGTCGCCCGAGAGCTTGCGCTCGGATTGCTGCTTTTCCATCATGACCTGCTGGAACTTGGTGCGCAGTTCAGTGGCTTCGGCGTCCGTCATTTGCAGCTTGCCACCGGCCATGGTGGCGTTCATGGCTTCGATCAGCACCTTGACATCAATCTCTTTCTGGACTTGAGCCAGGCTGCGGCCAATGTCCATGCCGATCATGTAGCTGAACTTGGCTTTGTCGGTATCCAGCGTGGCGGCGACAGCATGGGCGCCAAGGGACAGAAGAGCGGCGCCCGTAAGGGCACGCAGAGCAATATTCATGAGTTTCCTCAGTAGGTAGAAGGGAAAATGTCGCGACGCCTGCTGGCGACGAACGGCAGCTATTGTGCGTGGGAACGACCGAATGCACCAGCTTTGGCAACTCGATGTGCGGCCGAACCGACGCTGGCAGGTGGCTGGAACTAGCCGAAGCAAGAAAGTTCCAGCGCTGTTGCTGACTATGGATTTAAGCGGTGCGCCGAACCAAAACCACGGTGACGTTGTCCGAGCCACCGTTTTCAAGCGCGGCATGGATCAGATGATCGACGGTTTCTTGCACGCTCAATCCGCGCGCAAGCAGAGCCGCAATCGCCGGGTCGCTGACTTCTTCGGTCAATCCGTCGCTGCACAGCAACACGATTTCACCCGGCTTCAAGGAGGCCTTGACCGTCTCCACCTTGAGCTGATCGGGCTGCGTCACGCCAAGCGCTTGAGTCACCACATTGCGGTGCGGGCTGGTGCGGGCCTGCTCCATGGTGATGGCGCCCTGGTCGACCAGCTCTTGCACATACGAATGGTCCCGTGAGAGCTGCTTAAGCTGTCCGTTGTAGTGATACACGCGGCTGTCGCCAACCCAGGACACTTCGAACTGGTCGTTGCGCATCAGCACCGCAACCACGGTGGTTCCCATCGGGCGATCGGAGCGCTTCTCGCTGGAGTGCCGGATGATCTCGCGATCTGCAAAGGTGATGGCCTCAGCGAGCGGCGCGCCTTTTTGCACCGCTTGCACCACGGAATCGCGTGCCAGCGCGCTGGCCACCTCGCCATGGTCGTGCCCACCCATGCCGTCCGCAACCAGCCAGAGGCCCATCTCAATATCGGCCCAGTAAGTATCTTCGTTGTGCTCACGGCGCAGGCCAGTGTGAGTGCCGTGACCGAACTCAATACGCATCACGCTACCCCTCGAGCCATGCGTGCAATCCAATTGTCGGTTATACGCATCATGCAGACGGGCTCCTCCCCTTGTGGGTGAAGCATGCCGCGCCGCATCGAGCCGCGCAACTGTTAACGCAAAATTTCCTCGCATTGATGCGTTAAGCATGAAACCTCCGCTAACACTACACTGGCCTTTCGTCTGTGACCTGTCGGAGTATTCGGCTCATGCTTCCCCTGCTACTGGTATCCGCAATGACTACTGCCTCCCCGGAACGCCTCGACGTTTCGCTCACGGTTTACTCCTCCGCAGCACCTGGCTCGTTGACCATTCAGGCCTTGGAACAGGGGGCTCTGCCGCAAGGTTACGCGTTGATTCGGGACGCACGCCGGCTGAGCTTTCCCGAGGGACAAGGCGAGGTTCGCTTCAGCGATGTGGCCGCTTCGATCGATCCCACGACGGTCAGCTTTGTATCCTTGACCGACCCCAAAGGCACGCGGGTGCTGGAGCAGAATTTCCAGTTTGATCTGGTCAGCCCAGGCAAGCTATTGGCGCGCTATGTCGATCAGGAGATCAGCGTACTGATGCAGCGCGGCGACCGCAGCGAGCAGGTGGACGGGCGTCTTCTCGCCAGCGGTGATGGCTTGACCTTGATCGGGTCAGACGGCCGCGTGCGCTATCTGAAGGATTACAGCGAAGTGAGCTTTGCCGAGCTGCCTGGCGGTTTGATCACGCGCCCGACACTGGTTTGGCTGGTGCAGGGCAAGCGCGCGGGAATGCACGAGGCACAGGTTAGCTATCAAAGCAGCGGCTTTGCTTGGTGGACCGACTACAACGTGGTGCTGAGCAGCGATCCTAAGCGATGCACGATGGACCTGTCGGCCTGGGTGACGCTGGTGAATCGCTCCGGTGGCAGCTATCCGAACGCGCAGCTCAAGCTGGTGGCGGGGGAACCCAATCGCGCACCGGCAGCGATCGAGTCGAAAGTGATGATGCGCGCCATGGCCGCAGATATGGCGCAAGCTCAGCCCGAGGGCTTCAGCGAAGCCGCGCTGTTCGAGTACCACATGTACACGCTGGGCCGCCGTACCGACATCCCGAACCAATCCACCAAGCAGCTGGAGCTGTTTCCGGCCGTGGTGCAGGTGCCTTGCTCGCGTCCGCTGGTGTTCTCAATCGGTCCGGGAAGCACCTATTTTTACGGCGGACCCAATCTTGATCGCGGACTTGGCTCCACGGCTGAAGGCAGCGCAATTGCGTTTCTGGAATTCGAGAACCGCAAGGAGGGCGGTTTGGGCATGCCGCTTCCGGCCGGACGCGTGCGGGTGAGCCAGGCTGGACCGGATGGGGCGCTGGAGTTCATTGGCGAAGACAGCATCAAGCACACGCCGCGCAACGAGAAATTGCGCCTGCGTCTGGGCGAGGCTTTCGACATCAAGGGCGAGCGTAAGCAGGTCGACTTTCAGCTCAATGAAGCCGGTAAAGCGCTCAGCGAAACCTTTGAAATCACGGTGCGCAATCGCAAGCAAACGGCGGCGGATATCGTGGTGCGTGAGTGGCTTTATCGCTGGAGCGGCTGGAGCATCGAGCAAAACTCGCATCCCTTCGTAAAGCAAGACGCCAGTACAGTCGATTTTCCGCTCAGCATTCCGGCCGACGGCGAAGCAGTCGTGCGCTATACCGTGCGCTATCGCTGGTGAGCCATTGCGCATAGTCGCCCGCTGATCAAGCCCATGCTGATGAGC
>Ga0163144_10000880_pt1 | contig 71298 bp, 57 predicted proteins | sample OliLak19BULKMAT1_FD_123175 | JGI IMG/M metagenome (GOLD analysis project Ga0163144, IMG submission 123175) | Freshwater microbial mat bacterial communities from Lake Vanda, McMurdo Dry Valleys, Antarctica - Oligotrophic Lake LV.19.BULKMAT1 | ecosystem: Environmental > Aquatic > Freshwater >... | reverse complement strand
ATGGATCAAATGTCCCAGCAAGAAGCGCCGCCCACCCCAGCCCAAGCAGCGCGTGCCCGGCAACCACAGCTCCGCCTGGAAACTCATCCAACAAGCTAAACCGCCGCCCCGATAGCTTGTTTAAAGCAGTGGGGCGAAGCTCCTGCTGAGCCACGCGCCACCAATGGATCTTCAGGTCCGTTAGAGCTTCAGGCTCGGCGGGAGCCTCGCCCTCCTGGAATTGTCGCGGCCTCATCCCCTCGCAGAAGCTACGGTTTGTTCAGCTCAAAATCTTCCGGCTTCGTGCCCAGCGAGATGTGGTCCCACAGGCCAAACTCGCCGTCGACCGCCGCCAGTGCCAACCCATTGAGCGTGAACTCGCCGAAGTCGGCAAACAGGTCGCGCGTGACCAGCGTGAACTCGGCGGGCAGCTTGTCGTCAACCGCGACCGACGCGCCGTAGACTTCGGTCGGTCCGGCGTGGTAGCGGAACTTGGCCGGGTTCTTTTCGACCGGGCCCCACTGGCCGTCGTGGTTGAGCTGCAAGCAGATCGACTGGCCCCCCTGCTTCTTCCAGGCATATTGCAGATAGCGAAACTCGCCGGGACCGGGGAACTCGCGAATCCGCACGTTCAAACCCGCGAGCGCCGGATTGAAGCGCTGGTCGGGTGTGACGCGAATGCTGGCCAGCCCGGAGAACTTAGCATCGGCAATCAGGCTCGCCTGGCCACCGCCTTGATTCAGTTGGGCCAGAAACTCCACCTGGTCCTCGAAGATCACTAACGGCTTTTCGGCCGGCGGTTTCGCGCCGGTCACGACGCGGATGGCTACTGCCGTTTCGCCGACGGGCAACTTGGCCAGCGGATCCTTGGCGTCAACCGCCGGAGCGGCCACGAGCTTCACGCCCGCCAGGTCACCGGCCGGCAAGCCAAACGGAAACGCCAGAGCGAGCTCAAAGTCGCTCTTGTCGGCCGGCACCACAACGCTGGGCGAAACAAACTTTGGCGGCAATCCGGCCAATGAAACTTGCAGCGGCACCGCAACACCCGCGGCGCGGCGCACGCTGCCAATGATCTTGCCCGCGGGTCCCACGCCCGCACGTGCCGCGACCGGTCCGGCCACGGCCAGCTCGACGCCGATCGGCGTTACCGTCGCGCGCCGCACGGCCGGCGTCACGCTCTCGGCCAGCACCTTCTTGTTGTCGGGACCGGGCAACTCAGCTTGGACCGCCAGATCATAGTTCAACAGAGGCAGATCCCCCGGCACGAGCACCGCCAGCTGGGCCTCGACCGCATCGGCGGGAACGATTGTCTCTTTTTCCAAGCGCAACGACCGCTCGACGTCGTCCACGTCGCGGTCCACGTTGTTTACCTTCTCTTTCTTGCGAGGCATCACCTGCGTGGTCAACAGCGACAGCTTGACTGGCCCGGTGACGCCCTCGGCCCGCGTGATCTTGACCTTGAGCGGCAGCGTAACACCCGCAACCAACGGCATTGCGTCGCTCGGCATTTCCCAAGCGACCTGCAAGCGGCCCGGCTCGGTGATGCCGACGGCCACTTCGTCGGCCAGCCACGGCTGGTGCTTGCTGACAACGTCGCGCGGCGGCGAGGCCAGACGGTGGATCGCGGTGTTCGGCGCCGTGCTGGTGCCTGTGATGGTCGAGAGCGCCTGTGCCGGCTTGGCGCCGGGGGCCGACAAGGTCACCAGGGCCTGGGTGGCGCCGGCGGGAATCTCGTTGTTGCTCACCGTCGCGCCGCTGGGCAGATTGTCGAACTTGAGAGTCACCGGACCGTCGTAGCCGCTGCGCTCGATACGCACTCGCACCAGGCCCGCGCCGTCGATGGGCACCAGATAACGATCGTCGTCGAGCGTCAGCGAGTAGCCCGGCGCTCCGGCTGGCGTGACGGCAATCCGATAGACATAGTCGGCGCCGCCGCGACTCTCCAGGTCGCGCAGCGCGACAGCGACGGCCGTGACGCCGTCGGGCACGGTGAACTCAAGGCCCGGATCGCTGGTGCCGGGCCGGTCGTCGTTGCCGGCCAGCTCGCCGCCTTGCAGGTTTTGGATCGAGAGCACGCCGTCGAGCGGCGAGCCCGCGCGGCGCGCCAATACGTCGAACGCGAGCTTCTGACCCGGCACGACCGCCAGTTGGTAGCGATCCTGCTCGCCCGGCGCAGAGATGCGACCGTTGATCGCCACCGGCGCAGCGGCCAGGTCGGGCGCCTTTTCACCGGCTAGCGGTTCGACGATCTCGGCGTGATTGGTCACGAGCACCGCGGGGCGCGAGCCGGTAAGCGGGCCGAACTCGGCCGGCCACGGCGCCGGCTGCACGAGTTGCGGTCGGCCGTCGGCAATCGTCCACGAACCGGTAGCCCGGGCCTTGGCTGGCAGGCTGGTGCCGGCAAATTCAAAGGACGTGCTGACGCCTTGCTGCACGGCAAGCGGATAGGCGACGTCGGCAAATTGCAGGTCGCCGATCTTGAGTCGGAAGAAACCGGGGCGCTCGCCGCGAAATACGGCGTCGTGCACCTCGATGGTGTACTCGCCGTCAGCCGGCAGCGTGGCGACCAGTCGCGCGTCGCCGGCCAACGCCGGAAAGCCCTGGCTCCAGGCGACCTGCACGCGGCGCGCGTCGTAAAGGTGCACGACCGGCTCGAGCTTGGAGCCGATGCGCCGGGCCTCGACCTCGGCCACCACGCGCTGACCGCGGCTGCCGGTAAACTTGGTGGACAGCACCTGGCTCCCCTCGAGTGCTCCGGTGAGTGCGACGTTGGGCTGCGGCAGCGTGTCGGCAAAGGCGAGCTGCGGCAGGTTGTCCACACCCAGAGCCACCGCTTCCGAGATGCCCTTGGTCGAGCCGATGCGCAAATAGTAAATGCCCGGCGGGGTCGGATTCGGCAGCGCCAGCTCGACTTCCAACCGCTTGGCGGTCGCCCCCTCCTTAACGGTGGCCTTGACGCCCGGCGCGGTGAACCAGACGTGCGGCTCGGGCGCCAGCTCGTTGCCCTCGATCACCAGCGTGGTCACGCCGCCGGCCTGCACGCCGCGCAGCGAAACGTTGGCAATGCGCGGCGCGGCCAGTGCCGCGTTCGCACCCAGCAAGTAGGTCGCGCCCAGAAAGCTAACGGTTAGAGCAACGAGGACGCGGCGGCCGTGGGAGTGCATCCGGCGAGACATCGCGGTCACCTCAATGAGCGGTTTGGTTCGGCAGGACGCAGTCCAGGTAGTTCACCATGCCTGAGACACGGCGCGGCATGGTGCCGCTTTGGCTGCGCAGTCGGTCGGTTGGTTGGTCGCGGACCGTAATTACGGCTTGTCGTCGGCGAACGGGTCGTCGGCCGGTTCGGCCGGTTTGGCGTCAGGCGGATTGGCAGCCGGCGGTTGAGGTGTTGGCGGTTGAGGCTCGGGAGCCGCTTCCTTGGCCGGCGGCGGATCGCCAAACGGGTCTTCGGCATCGGCCGCCGGTTCAGCGGCCGGCATGTCGTCGGCCGGAGCATCGGCGGCGGGCAGTTCATCCGGCAGCGCCTCTTCTGCCGGCATCTCTTCGGCGGCCGGCAACTCGTCGGCCGGCTCATCCTTGGCGGCAGGCGCAGCGGGCGACTTCGCTGCCGGAGCGGCGGCGCCCTCGGCAAACGGATCGTCGACCGGCGGATTCGGCATCGGCGGCGGCGGAACTTTTCGCTCGCCAGCAGGGGGCGCGGCGGCAGGCTTCGACACCGGGGGTGCTAACGCCGGCGCGGGAAGCCGGGTGTTTGGCGCGACGGGCTCAACCGCAGAGGCAGGCGCTGCGCCCGAGGGGGCCACGCCGGCCGGCGGCTGCCGCAATACGCGACCTTCATTCTGCACGCGCTGCTGATAGCGCACCGTGTCACGGCGGCGCTGGGCGTCAAACGCCGCGGCGCGGGCCAGCGCCCGATAGCGCTCGATCTGCATCCGCGAAGCGCCTTGCACACGCTCCAGCGATTTGCCAACCGGATAGTATTGATCGGTGTCGGCCGCCTCAAGCGCGGCGCCGCGCTGAAAGTCGGCTGTGGCGTCCTGACCTGACCGCTGCTTGGCCAACGCGCGGAAGTAATAAACCCTGGGGTCGCGGCTGCCGGCGTCGGCTGCGGCGGTAAGGTCGGCAATGGCCTGATCGCTGTCGCCAGAGAAGTAACGGTGCACGCCGCTGCCATATAGCTCGCTCAACACGGCGTCTTGGGCGGCTGCGTTCTGAATCGCGGCCTCCTGGCTTGCAGCCAGCGCCAGCGAGAGAGATCCCAGGGCGACGAGGGATCTCACGGTAAACATGGGCGTGATCATATCGGTGGCAACTCGCGGTTGTCGGAAGGATCGCTGACGAATGTGGGGCTCACGCAGCCTACCGACCGCGCAGACCCTCATTATAACTTGCGAAAAAACGAATATTAGTCGGCAAAATGCCCCGTTTCAAGCATTTTTACCGGCGGATCCGGCCGCTTCGCCGAGAAAGTCCGTCTCGGGCCGACGCCGCGGCCCGAGCTTACGCCACGCCTACTTCAGCCGCTTCACCGTAATGCTGGGTGGCGGCTACTTCAGCCGCTTCACCGTAATGCTGGGTGGCGGCTACTTCAGCCGCTTCACCGTAACGCTGGGTGGCGGCTACTTCAGCCGCTTCACCTTGATGTTCTTGTAGTAGGTCGTGCTCTTGGGATCGTGGGCCTGGATGGCAAATGTCCCCTTGCTGACCTTTTCCATCGGGCCGGTGACTCCGGGCGGCTCGGTGTAGTCGCAGATGATCTTGCCGTTGACCTTGGTCTTGATGTTGCGGTCCTTCGTGTTGACGATGATCTCCTCGGTGAACCACTCGTTGTCCTTGGCCGGCGGGACGTAGTTCTTCACGATGTGGTAAATACTGGCCGTCTTAACCGGGTCGCCGTGCGAGTTGTTCACCTGGGCCTCAAAGCCGATCTGCGGCCAGCCCCCTTCCTGATACCGGGTGTGAAAGTACAAGCCCGAGTTGCTGTGCGGAGTGGTCATCACGTCGGTCTTGAAGTGGAAGCTCTCGAACTCGGCCGGATGGTCCGGGTCGTCACCGATGTAGAACAGATGGCTGCGCGGGCCGGCGGCCACGAGCTTGCCGTCTTCGACCTTCCACTGGTCGGGATTCTCGCTGGCCTTCCAACCCTTCAAAGTCGCGCCGTCGAACAGCGTGATCCAACCGTCGGCGTCGGCCACTTCAGCCGAGCGGGAAAGTCCCGCCACGCTCAAACACAACACGGCCGCCAAAGCACACGCACGAATCATGATGTCCACTCCAATGCTCGCGTAGATATCTTCGAGAATTTCAGTAACCGTAGTCCGCACATCTGTAGCCGGGGTCTGTGACCCCGGTGCCTTGCCGCAAGATTCCGGCCTCACAGCGGCCGGCTGCAGACGTCGGACGTCCGGTACACGGGCTCGCTCGCACCAGTGTGGCGCACGGCCGGGCGGGTGTAAATGCTTGGCACGACAAGATCGAACGGACATACGCCGTGATTTTGCCGACTACTCCAAACTCGCCGACCGCTTTTCCTGGTGGCAGATCTGGCAGCTTTGGCTCACGGTGACCGTCGCTTTGCTCGATACCGAGTCGGAAGTGGCGTTGTGGCACTCGGTACAGCAGTTCACGTTGCCCAGGTCGGCGCTGTCCCGCACCTTGTGGTTAGTGACCGTGTAGCGCGGCGCCGGCGCGGGCTGATGGCGGAAACAGGCGGCCGGCATGAAGGCCAGCATTGTGTGTTCCGACAACGTCGGCCGCGGGCGATCACGGTCGCGGTTGTCATCGTCGCGGCTGGAATCAATCGAGTTGGAGTCGATCAAAACTGTGTCTCGCGGCGGGGGCGGCAGCATCATTCCGTCCAGCGACCAGCGAGCGCTGGCCAGCGAGCCCAGCGTCACGCCCAGTGCCAACGCCGCGGCCAGGCTCCAGGCCGATAGCGCCGAGAACCCGCGCGAAGTGACCGGTCGCACCCAGCTATTAGACGCCACGCGCGGCTCAATGCTTCGGGCGTACGACACGGCTGGCTGCGCGCTGTCGGACGTCACCGCGCACCAGTAGCCGGGCAGATCGCGGCTTTCTTCCGGTCCGATCGCTTCTTGAAACAGCTCAAGCGCCGGGCGCAAGGCCTCGGCCAGGCGGCGGCACTCCGGGCAGACCGTCAGATGGGCCTCGACGCCGGCGTCGCAGGGCGTGCCGGTGGGAAACGGGCCGCGAGTCAACACTTCAAAAACCTGATCGCAGTTCATGCCTCAAGGCTCCTCGTCAAACGTGCGCGCCGCATCAGAAGCGGCGCTGGTCTCGAGCAACTCGGCCATTCGCACCAAACCAAACTTCACCCGCTGCTTGGCCGTGTTCAAGCTGCACTGCATCGCCGCCGCGATCTCGTGAAACTTGAGCCCGGCAAAAAATCGCAACCGCAGCGCATCGGCCTGCACCGCGGTCAACTGCACCAACACGCTCTCCAGTTTTTCGTTGCGCTCCTTGGCGAGCAACTCGACCAAAGGCGCGCCGCCACCCCGATCGCTGCCGGCCGTGTCTGCCGCGGGCTCGCTCTGGTCGCCCCAGGGTTCGACCGGCACGCTCCGCTGGCGGCGCTGGTAGTGCGTGCGGCATTGATTCAGCAGGATCGTCCACAGCCAGGTGCGAAAGCTGTACTGCGGATCGTAGGTGCCGCACGACTTGAACGCGGCCAGAAAAGTTTCTTGCACGACGTCTTCGGCCCAATCCGCGCGACCCAGGCGACTGCGGGCCACGCGCGCCAGCGCCGGCTGGTAGCGGCGCACCAGCTCGGCAAAGCAATCGGGCTCGCCCGCGCTGACGCGCGCGGCCAGCGCAGCGTCGCTCTCAGGGGTCTGCCGATCGTCGGGCACGCGATACCTCGCTTTAGAAAGACGCCACGAGAACTGCGCCTGAAATCTGACGCGCGGCCAGTTGCCCCTGGCAGATGTGCCGCGTCAGCGGTCATTTTTGCCAGCCGGCACGCGGGAGGCAAGCAATGTTTTTTGCCTCACCGATGTTGGAGTTGTCCTAAGGTTCGCTGCGGCAGGAGCTAGCGGCCCGCCTGCAAGCGCCGGACCATCTCGGTCAGGGCGGTGCCAAGCTGTTCGACCACGGCCTGCTGGCCGGGGTCTTTGAGCACGCCGGCGGGGTCGAAGGCGTCCATGGCCCGCGAGATCGAATAGGTCTCGGTCAGCACCAACGTGCCGATATTGCCCAAGATGGCCCGCAGGTGGACCAGCCCTCGCAAACCGCCCAGCGCCCCCGGCGAGGCACTCATCACCACCGCCACCTTGCCGGCAAAGCAGGCCATGGGGGGTTCACCCGGCACGGGCCGCGAGGCCCAATCGATCGTGTTTTTGAGCAGCGGCGTGATCGAGCTGTTGTATTCGGGCGCAGCGATCAAGAATCCTTGATGGGCCAGCATCAGGTCTTTGATTTTGCGGCCGTTCTCGGGCAACCCGTGCTCGGCCTCTTCGTCCTGGTCAAACAGCGGCAAACGGAACTGTTCCATCTCCATTACGGTCACCTCGGCGCCTGCCGCGCGGGCTCCGGCGGCGGCGATCCGCACCATTTTCTTGTTGAAGGACTCTTTTCGCGCACTGCCGGCAAAGGCCAGGATCTTCGGGGCCGTGGTCATATGGGGGCTCGATAAGAGGTGTCAGGAAGTTGTTCATCCGCGACAGCGAGCGGCGCCCGGCGCGAACTTCAATTGACTCTGCCGCCCCTGGAACGCATAGAATATAGCAAGCGACCCCGCTCCCGGGGTTTGCCAGCGGGCGGAGAAGGGCCAAGGTAGGCAGCATGACCCAGCGCGCAAGCGGCGTCGGCAGACGACCTGGACAGTTCTCATTACGATCGATGTTGATGGGCCTGGTGTGGCTGGCGCTGATCCTGGCGATCTGCGTTCACCATCAAAAAGCGAGCGCCCGGCATCGGCAATGGTTGCACTCGATGGAGGCAGCCGGCATGCTGCCTGGCGGTCCAAGGCGCAAGTCTCCCGCCAACGGCTCGGCGCCGTCGAACGCAATAACTCCGTCGACTGCCACGCCGCCGGTAACGCCCCTGCCGCCATCGCCGCTCGATTCGCTGCCGACGGTCGCTAATTAACACCATCGACCGCTGGCGCCCCCTGCCCCGGAGACCGCATGCCGCCCTTTACCAGCCACATCTTTGTCTGCTGCAATCGCCGCGAGCCGGGTCATAGCCGCGGTTGCTGCGACCCTGACGGCAGCGGCAAACTGCGAGATTGCTTCAAGACCGAATTGAAGAAGCGCAAGTTAGGCCCTTTGGTCCGGGCCAACCAGGCCGGCTGCCTGGACCAATGCGAGCTGGGCCCGACCGTGGTTATTTACCCGCAGGCCATCTGGTACGGCGGGGTCACGCTCGAGGACGTGCCGCGGATCATCGAAGAGACCGTGATGGGCGGCCGAGTGATCGCCGAGCTGGTGATTCCACCCGAAAAGCTCAACGTGAAGAAGGGCTAAGGGGTTAGAGCGCTCGGTCGGGCGTCTGAATGGGCCGCGAATTTCCTTGAAATCTGCGCCCTCGGCCGGGTATATTCGGGGATTGGCGATCTGACCGGCTGGCGAGCTCTATGAGGTTGGCCCTGCGAGCCGGATAGGCCGTCCCCGGTTTGCTCTCGCCGACGACCTGCCGCGAGCCATTTGCGGTAGCCCTACCCCCGACCACTGGCATGACGTTGCGGTCACTCCCCCGCAGCCGCCTGCTTTTCGACTCTGAGGACCTTCCGGATGCCGTCTCGCGTCACGACGCCCTGTCGCATCAATGCCTGTCACTGCATGGCGGTGATCTGCTGCCTGGTCGGTGGTTTGCTGTTGGGTTGGTTGTCACCGCCGGCAAGTGCGCTGGCCGAAGAGGCCCCCGCCGCCAAGCCGGCGCCCACGGTTAGCTACTTTCGCGACGTGCGGCCGGTCTTTCAGACCCACTGCCTGGGTTGTCATCAGCCGGCCAAGCCGCTCGGCGAATTTGTGATGACCAACTTCGCGTCGCTCGTCAAAGGGGGCGAAAGCGGCGAGGCGGCTATCGTGCCCGGCAAGCCCGAGACCAGCAGTCTCCTGACGCAGATCACGCCGGCCGACGGCAAGGCTGAGATGCCCAAGGAAAAAGATCCGCTCTCGGAAGACCAGATCAAAAAGATCAAGCAGTGGATCGTCGAAGGCGCGATCGACGACACGCCGGGTTCGGTCAGCGCGGTGGTCGACGCCCAGCATCCGCCGCAGTACGAAGGGGCGCCGGTGCTGACCGCGCTCGACTTCTCGCCAGACGACTCGCTATTGGCCGTGAGCGGTTATCACGAGACCTTGCTCTACAAGGGCGACGGTTCGGAACTGGTCGGTCGCCTGGTCGGCCAGTCGGAGCGGATCGAAGCCGTGGCCTTCTCGCCCGACGGCAAGTTTCTGGCCGTGTCGGGCGGCTCGCCGGGGCGGCTGGGCGAAATCCAGGTTTGGGACGTCGCCACGAAAACGCTAGCGCATTCGTTGAGCGTGACCTACGACACGGTCTACGGCGTCAGTTGGTCGCCCGACGGCACCAAGATCGCCTTTGGCTGCGGCGACAACACGCTGCGAGCCATCGATGCCGCCAGCGGCAAGCAGGTGTTGTTCCAGGGAGCGCATAGCGATTGGGTGCTGGACACCGTGTTCTCCAAGGACGCGACCTACCTGATCTCGGTCAGCCGCGACCGCTCAATGAAGCTGGTCGAGGTGGCCACCCAGCGGTTTGTCGACAACATCACCAGCATCACGCCCGGCGCGCTCAAGGGTGGGCTGGCCGCCGTGGATCGGCATCCGGCAAAGGACGAGCTGTTGATCGGCGGGGCCGACGGCGCGCCGAAGATCTATCAGATGCTGCGAACCAAGGCCCGCGTGATCGGCGACGACTTCAACCTGATCAAGGCCTACGAGGCCGCGCCGGGTCGCATCTATGACGCGCACTTCAACGCCGACGGCAGCCGCTTTGTCGTGGCCAGCAGCCTGGATGGCACCGGCGAGGTGCGGGTGTATGAGACCGAGAGCGGCAAACTGCTGAAGCTCGAAGGCCAAAAAGGCGCGGTCTATGCAGTGGCCTTTGCCACCAGCGGCAAGGTCGTGGCCTCGGCCGGCTTCGACGGCGTCGTGCGCTTGAACGACGCGATGACGGGCAAGCTAATCAAGGAGTTTTCGCCCGTGCCCCAGGGCTCGACCAAGGTGGCGGCCGCGCAGTGAGCGCGTTGACCTGAAGATCGATTTCACACGACCAGAAACATCGACCGAACCCCTACGACGGAAAACGCAATGAAGCTCAACGTCACTTTGCTCAGCCCCGTGGTCTCGCTCGCAATGGCGCTGGCGGTCGCAGTCATTTTGATCAACCCGGCCCAGGCGGCCCCCAAGGCGCAACTACCCGAGGGAGCGCAGGTCGTCTCGTTGTCGGTGATGCCCGAGAAGATCGAGCTCGACAATCCTTACGCCTACGCCCAGGTGCTGGTCACGGCCGAGATGGCCACCGGCGACCACATCGACGTCACGCGGATGGTCGAGACTGCGCTAGCGGCCGAGTTGGCCACGGTTTCGCCCACGGGCGTTGTGCGACCTGCCGGTGACGGCGCCGGGCAGTTGACCTGCTCGCTGGCCGGCAAGAATGCCAGCGTGCCGGTCTCAGTCGGCGGAATGAAGAATGCCCACACCACGAGCTTTGTGAGCGACGTGATGCCGGTGATGTCCAAGCTGGGTTGCAACTCGGGCACCTGCCACGGTTCGCTCAACGGCAAGAATGGTTTCAAGCTCTCGCTGCGCGGCTACGACCCGCTGTACGACCACCGCTCGCTGACCGACGACATCGCCGGCCGGCGAATCAATCGGGCTTCGCCCGATCAGAGCCTGATGCTGCTCAAGCCCGCGGGCGTGATCCCGCACGTCGGCGGCGTGCTGACCCAGCCGGGTCAACCGTACTACGAGCTGATTCGCTCTTGGATCGGCGGCGGCGTGAAGCTGGACCTCGACAGCCCCCGAGTCACGGGCATCGAGATCTTCCCCAAGAACCCGATCGTGCCGATGCCTGGCATGTCGCAGCAGATGCGGCTGCTGGCCACGTACAGCGACGGCCGAGTGCGCGACGTCACGCTCGAAGCGTTCATCGAAAGCGGCAACACCGACGTGGCCGAGCCGAACAAGCTGGGTCTGATCTCGGTGGTCCGCCGCGGCGAAGCGCCGATCCTGGCCCGCTTCGAAGGCTCGTACACCGCCACCACCGTGACCGTGATGGGTGACCGCTCGGGCTACGAGTGGCAAGAGACGCCCGCCAACAACTACGTCGATGACCTGGTCTACAACAAGCTCAAGCTCGTGAAGTCGCTGCCCAGCGGGCTGTGCACCGACGAAGAGTTCATTCGCCGCGTGTCGCTGGACCTCACCGGATTGCCGCCGACCATCGACGCCGTCCGCGCGTTTGTGGCCGACACGCGCGACACCAAGGTGAAGCGTGACGAGCTGGTCGATCGCCTGGTCGGCAACGGCGACTATGTCGAGCTGTGGACCAACAAGTGGTCCGACCTCTTGCAAGTGAATCGCAAGTTTTTGGGCGAGGAGGGCGCGTTCGCCCTGCGCGGCTGGATCAAGCAGGCCGTGGCCAGCAACATGCCTTATGACAAGCTGGTGTACGCGGTGCTGACCGGCAGCGGGTCGACGCTGGAGAATCCGCCGGCGGCCTACTACAAGGTCCTGCGGACGCCGGAAGACCTGATGGAGAACACGACCCAGTTGTTCCTGGGCGTGCGTTTCAACTGCAATCACTGCCACGACCATCCGTTTGAGCGCTGGACTCAGGGTCAGTACTACCACCTGGCGGCCTACTTCGCGCAGGTCGGTCGCAAGGAAGACCCCGCGGGCGCCGGCCGCACGCTGGGCGGCACCGCGGTGGAAGGTGGCAAACCGCTGATCGAGGCGATCTACGACACCGGCTCGGGCGAAGTGACCGATGGCGGCACCGGCAAGACGGCCACGCCCGGCTTTCCCTACCAGCACGACGACCTGGCCGGGGCCGATGCTCCGCGCCGCGCTCAGCTGGCCCGCTGGGTCACCTCCAAGCAGAACCAATATTTTTCCAAGAGCTACGTGAACCGGCTGTGGGGCTACCTGTTCGGTAAGGGCATCATCGAACCGATCGACGATATCCGCGCGGGCAACCCGGCCACCAACCCGGAACTGTTGGAAAAACTGACCGAGGAGTTCATCACCTCGGGTTTCGACATGCAGCAGGTGTTGCGCACGATCTGCAAATCGCGCACCTACCAGGCCTCGATCATCACGAACAAGTGGAACGAGGACGACGACATCAACTTCTCGCATGCAATCGCCCGGCGCTTGCCGGCCGAGGTCTTGTACGACACGATCCAGCGAACGACCGGGTCGGTGAGCCGGCTGCCGGGCGTGCCCGAGGGCTATCGCGCCACACAATTGCCCGACGTCGGCGTGACCTTGCCCAGCGGGTTCTTTGAGGTCTTCGGCCGGCCCGCGCGCGAGAGTGCCTGCGAATGCGAGCGATCCAGCGGCATGATGCTGGGGCCCGTGATGACGCTGGTCAACGGCCCGACGATCGCCGACGCGATTGCCGACCCCAGCAACGAAGTGACCAAGCTCGTGGCCAGCCAGCCGGACGACGCCAAACTGGTCGACGAATTGTTTCTGCGCATCCTCTCGCGCTCGGCCACACCGGCCGAGATCGCCGCGGGCACGGCAGCGCTGCACGACGGCAGCGACGAGCTGACGAAGCTGCAAGCAGACCTGGCGGCGCTGGAAGGCAAGATCGCTGCGCGGCAGACCGAGTGGGAAGCGACTCAGTCGCCGACGGTTTGGACCCCGCTGGAAGCCGCCGAATTGACATCCAGCATGAACGCCGCCTTTGCCAAGCAGCCAGATTACTCCGTGCTAGTTGAAGGGGCTAACGGCAAGGGCACCTACACCATCAAGCTCGCGACGACCCTGGCCTCGGTTACCGGTATTCAACTGGAACTGTTGGCCGACGCCAAGCTGCCCTCGGGCGGACCCGGCCGCGCACCCAACGGCAACCTCGTGCTGTCTGAGTTCAAAGCCACGGCCGCTCCAGCGGCGGAACCGACCAAGGCTGCGCCGCTGGCCTTCGGTCGCACGGCGGCGGGCTATAGCCAAGAGGGTTATCCCGTAGCCAGCGCCATCGACAACAACCCGGGCACGGGTTGGGCGATCGCTTCGGAGCAAGGCAAGAATCACGCGGGCGTGTTCGAGTTGAAAGAGCCCGTGAGCAACGCCGGCGGCAGCGTGCTGGTGATCACGCTCGACCAGCAACACGACGACACGCACACAGTCGGCAAATTCCGCATCTCGGCCACCGACAGCAAGCAACCGCTCAATCGCGCGACCCTGCCGGCCAACATCGCCACGATTGTCGGCACTCCGGCCGGCGAGCGCAGCGACGCCCAGCGAGCCGAGCTGACCACGCATCTGCGCGGTCAGGACCCGCAATGGGTGGCGCTCAGCCAAAGCGTGGCGAAGATTGCCGAGTTGCAGAAGAACCAGCGGCTGGCTGGTGCCCAGGACCTGGCCTGGGCCCTGATCAACAGCCCGGCGTTCCTGTTCAACCGGTAACATGCTTCGGTCGCGCACGCGTGCCAGCGGGGGTCGGCGATCCTGCGGACGCTGCCATGCGCCTTGCCAACGCGCCGTTTCCGCCGGACAATAGATCCACCAGCTCGCAAATCCGCGCGTGGGTCATTGCATTTGCTCCGCAGGTCCGACACCCGTGTACGTCGCCACCCACTCGCTCACAAAACGGTACGGCGACTTTACGGCGCTCGACTCTTTCACCTTTGAGGTGCGGCGGGGCGAAGTTATCGGTCTGCTGGGACCAAACGGCGCGGGCAAGACCACGCTGTTGCGCACGTTGATGGGCTTTCTCAAGCCGTCGGGAGGTTCGGCCAAAATCGACGGGCTGGACTGCTACCGCCAGGCGGTCGACGTGCATCGCCGTGTTTCGTATTTACCCGGCGAGGCCCGGTTGTTTCGCACGATGCGCGGCAGCGAGATCGTCGACTTCTTCACGTCGGTGCGCCGCGACGGCAGCAAGCCGCGGGCAATCGAACTGGCCGCGGGCCGCTTTGGCCTGGACCTGTCGCGACCGGTCAGCTCGATGTCCACCGGCATGCGCCAGAAGCTAGCCCTGGCAGTGACCTTGGCGGTCGACACGCCGCTGGTGATTCTGGACGAGCCGACCTCGAATCTCGACCCGACCATGCGGGCAGACGTCGCGGCGCTGGTGGGCGAAGCCCAAGCGGCCGGGCGCACCGTGATCTTTTCGTCGCATGTCATCTCCGAGGTGGAGCAGGTCTGTGATCGGGCCGTGATCTTGCGCCGCGGCGTGCTGGTTCACACGCAAGTGATCGCGGACCTGCTGCGCAAGCATCGCATCCGTGCGCACCTCACTGGTCCACTGCCGCCGCTGCCCGAGTCGTTTCACGGGCAAGTGAAGATGGAATCGGCCGGCGACGGCGAGGTGCTGATCGAAACGCCCGGCGAGCTGTCGGGCATGCTCGGTTGGCTGGCGACGCTCCCCTTGGCCGAAGTGACGATCGAGCCCGTGGGCTTGCGAGCCCTTTACGACCAGTATCACGGCAACGGCGGCGAGCACCGCTAAAAACACAAACCAAACAATTTCATCAGTACTGTAGCCGGCCTCTGTGAGGCCGGAAGCGGCGCGGCAGGGCTCAGGGGACAAAGGGGTCCGGGGCCATAGACGCCGGCCACAGATCACGGCAACGGCGGCGAGCAGGCGTAACTTCTCATGATGAACTCGGCGCTGTGGAAGAAAGCTCTGATCGAATCGCGCTGGCTGCTGGCCAGTTGTGCGGTGTTTATTTTCGCCGTGCTCTGGCTGCGGGTCTGGATCAGCAGCTTCTTCTCGTCCAGCGCGCTCGAGAACATGTTCAGCTTCATGCCCGAGGTAATCGAACCGCTCCTGCCGGTGCCGTTTTCGCAAATTGCGACCGCGGCCGGCCGCATCGCCGTGGGCTACGATGACCCGGTCGTACTGCTGCTGATGACCGTGTGGGCAATCTCGCGCGGCAGCGACGCGGTGTCGGGCGAATTGAACCGCGGCACCATGGAGATGGTGCTGGCGCAGCCGGTCACGCGGGTCGGAGTGCTGTGGACCCAGGCGCTGATGACCATCGCGGGCGGAGCCCTGCTGGCGACCTGCGGTTGGCTGGGGACCAGCACCGGCCTGGCGACGGTCAAGCTGGAAGAGACCCTCTCACCGCGGCTGTTTCTGCCCCCGGCCATGAACCTGTTCGCCCTGACCGTGTTTCTTTCCGGTCTGACCACCATGGTCTCATCTGCGACAAGCTATCGGTCGCGGACGATCGGCATCGTGGGCGGATTCTACGCCGTGTCGATGGTGGTGAAGATCGTGAGCCGCATGGCGCCCGACTTCGGCTGGCTGGCCTACCTGTCGTTCTTCACCCCGTTCGAGCCGCAGTTGCTGGTGGGCGATTCGGCGCGGGCCTGGAGCTTCGTGCACGAATCAGCCCCAGGGTCGCTGATCGTCGGCGGCCTGGGTTATGACAGCATCCTGATTGGTTTGGGACTGGTTTGCTACGCCGTGGCGACCGTAGTGTTCTGGCGCCGCGACCTGCCTGCGCCGCTGTAGGTCTTCGACCGAACCCACTCACGGCACGCCGCTTGCGGCCGGCCATTTTGGCCAGATTACGTTTTGCTCATCTGGGGCGAGCTGCGGTAGAATTCGCATGGCAGGAATCGGACCTTGCGGTCATAATGCGCGGCGCAAACTCGCCAAACCATTGCGCGCGAACTTGCCCGCCCCGGACCGCGCAAACTTATCTGCGTAAGGAGTCGTTCATGGTGCGCCCCAGGTTGTTTCTTGGTGCTCTGTGCATCGTCATGTTGCTAGCAGCCCACGTCGCCAAAGCCGAAGACGGCGCGCAGCCGCCTGATGGGCAAGCGGCCGAAAGCGCCCCAGACACTAAAAACGCCGGCCAGGAAAAGCTGGACCAGGCGACCGAAGCCAAGCTGGCTGCCGAGGACGTCGGCGACTTGAACAAGGTCATCAAGTTTTGCGAAGAGGCGCTGGAGGCCGGGCTGGACGAGGCCAACACCAAATTTGCCAACGAGTTGTTGGCTAGCACGCTCACGCAGCGCGCCGAGCTGGCCTGCACCGAATTGTTCGAGCGGCAAATGCCTCCGGCGCGCGCTCGCACGATCCTGCAAGGCGCCCTGGCCGACTTGGAGCAGACGCTCAAAATCGACAAGGAACAATCGGTCGCCCAGTACCTGGCCGGCCGGCTGTACGGCCAGTTGGGCGAAAAGGAGAAAGCGATCGCCGCACTCGACGTCGCCATCCGGCTCTCGGAGGAAGACCCCGAGGCAAAGGCCCGATCGCTGGTCCTGCGCGCCAATTTGAAGACCGACGAGGCGGCTCGCCAGGCCGACTTCGACGAAGCTGCCAAGCTCACCCCGCGCGATCCCGACGTGCTCCGCTACCGGGGCCTGTTCCACCTCTCGCAGGGCAAAACCGAGGCGGCGCTGACTGACTTCCTGGCCGCGCTCGAGATCGAACCCGACCACGCCGAGACCCACGAGGCCGCGGGATTGGCCCTGTCGCAATTGCAGAAATACGACGAGGCCATGGAGCAATTCAACAAAGCCATCGAGCTGGCCCCAGAAAGCGCGGGGGCATATACCAATCGCGGCCGGGTGCGGGCGATCAAGGGAGACACGGCCGCCGCCCTGGTCGACGTCGAGCAAGCGCTCAAGCTGCAACCCGGCTCGGTGCAGGCCCTACAGTTGCACGCCGCCCTGTTGAGCAGCACCGGCAAGTTTGACCGGGCACTGAGCGACTTGAACCTGCTGCGCCGCGCGATGCCCGACAACGTCGACCTGCTGTTGCAGATCGCCGCGCTGCATCAGGCCTCGCAGCAGCCGGCCAAGGCGATCGCCACCTACGACATGGTGCTGGTGACCGACGCCGACAACATCAATGCGTACCGCGGCCGGGCCGACTCCTACCTGAGCCAAGGCAAGCAGGCCGAGGCCTTGGCCGACTACCAAAAAGCCAACGAGATCGACCCCAAGAACAGCGGCGTGCTCAACAACCTGGCCTGGGTGCTGGCCACCAGCACCGACGACAAGCTGCGCGACGGCAAGCGGGCTATCGAACTGGCCAAACAGGCCTGCGAGGTGACCGAGTACAAGCAGGCCCATATCTTGAGCACTTTGGCAGCCGGCTATGCCGAGAGCGGCGATTTTGACTCGGCCGTCGACTGGTCCAAGAAAGCGGTCGCGCTGGGCGCCGATGGTCTGAAAGAGCAGTTGCAAAAAGAGCTCGATAGCTACGAGGCCCACAAGCCTTGGCGCGAGGCGTTGCCACCGCAGGACGACCCCAGCGGCGGCGGCCAAGGTTCGTCGCCGGACGACAACGAGACAGCCCGCAAGCGCGAGAGCTGATGAGCCCGAGCTTGAAAACCGGCCGCGGGGCGACCACCGGAAGCCCCGAGAATCGGACCCTCTGAGCTGGAATCGCCAGGCCCATTGAGTTGCTAGGAATCAATCAGCCCGTGGATCGTCAACAGGCCTGGGATCTGGTTTGCGAGTACACGGCCTCGGATAGCCTGCGCAAGCACATGCTGGCGGTCGAGGCGGCCATGCGAGCCTATGCTCGCAAGCTCGGCGAGGACGAGACCACCTGGGGCGTGGTCGGTCTGCTGCACGACTTCGACTACGAGCGCTGGCCCGACGCGCCGGACCATCCCCTGCAAGGCGCCGTTATCCTGGCCGAACGCGGCTATCCTGCGCACGTGATCTATGCCATCAAGTCGCACGCCGACTATCTGACCGACTGCCCTCGTGTCAGCCCGTTGGACAAAGCCCTGTATGCGTGCGATGAGCTGGCCGGGTTCGTCACGGCGGTGGCCAAGATCAGGCCCGAGGGCATTCACGGCCTGCAAGCCTCGAGCGTGAAGAAGAAGCTCAAGCAGAAGTCGTTTGCCGCGGCGGTCAATCGCGACGACATCACCCGCGGCGCGGCCGATCTGGGAGTCGAGCTGGACGAGCACATTCAGTTCGTCATCGACGCCCTGGTGCCGGTTGCCGCCGAGCTCGACCTGCGTGGTTCGGGCGGCGCCGCGTCGGAGCAAGCTGGCTAGCGGGTAGCCGCTGCCGATCTTTTCAATCCACCCGCTTGACATCGGCCCTCACTGTATTTCTAATATTCAAAATAATTGTTTTGCTTATTATAAATCATTTGGGTTTCGCACCGACTTCTGCCAGATTGACCGCCACCCGGCCGTTCGAAAAGGTCGCCCGATGAAAACCGATCTGAAGTTGGATATCTGGAGCAGCGAGTTCAAGGCCAACCCCTTTCCGTTCTACGCGCACCTGCGGGCCAACAACCCGGTCTGCCAGGTCACGCTGCCGGACAAGCAGACCGCCTGGCTGGTGACCCGCTATGACGACGTGGCGCTGGTGCTCAAGGACGAGCGGTTCGGCAAGGACCACCGTCGCATCCTGACGCCAGAGCAATTGGCCAAGCAGCCGTGGATTCCGGCGATGTTCAAGCCGCTTTCGCACCACATGCTCGATCAGGACCCGCCGGATCACACCCGGCTGAGGTCGCTGGTGCAGCAGGCCTTCTCGCCCCGGGCGGTCGACGCGATGCGCCCCCGAATCGAAAGCCTGGCCAACGAGCTGATTGACCAGTTCGGCCGGCGGCGGCAGATCGACCTGGTGCACGACTACGCGCTGCCGATTCCCACGTTGATCATCGCCGAGATGCTGGGCGTCAACCCGCGCGATCGCCACAAAATCCATCGCTGGTCGAGCACGATCCTGACCGCCACCTCGTCGCGGTTGGGAAGTTATCGGGCGATCCCCAGCGTGTTCTTCTTTCTGCGCTACATGCGCAAGCTGGTGCACCAGCGACGGCAAATGCCGCAAGACGACCTGGTCAGCGCGCTGGTCTCCGCACACGAGGCCGGCGACAAGATGAACGACGACGAGCTGCTGTCGATGATCATGCTCTTGATCGTCGCCGGCCATGAGACCACGGTGAACCTGATCGCCAGCGGCATGCTGGCCCTCTTTGAACATCCCGATCAACTGGCCCGGCTCCGCGACAACCCGGGCCTGGTCAAGACCGCCGTGGAGGAACTATTGCGCTTCGCAGCTCCTGTCGAGACGGCGACCGAGCGATTTGCTCGCGAGGAGGTCACGCTGTCGGACGTCACGATCCCCCGGGGTGGGCTGGTGCTGGCGGCCATCGCCTCGGCCAATCGCGACGAGTCGAAGTTTGAGCGGCCCGATGAGCTGGATATTACCCGCGAACCCAACCGGCACCTGGCCTTTGGACTGGGCATTCACTTCTGCCTGGGCGCGTCGCTGGCGCGGCTTGAGGCCCAGATCGCGATCAACACGCTCTTGTCCCGGGCCGGCGACCTGAAGCTAGCCGTGCCCGCCGAGACACTACGCTGGCGCAGCGGCCTGGTGCTGCGGGGGCTGAAGGAGCTGCCGATCACGCTTCGCTGAGCGGTGCGGAACGCCTTGAAAGTGGCGAGTTCTTACCGCGCCGCGGAGGCTTCTTCGTCTCCTTCAACCGCCTGAGTTCTGCGGTGCCATTACAATCTAGCATTGGGACTGCTCAAGCTATCACCTTACTTTGATTAAGTGTACTTTGTATTGCCGATGTGGACGCGAAGCCCCGAGCCGCCTAGATTCCTTCTATCTTTCGACAAAACGCGACAGGCGCAGAATCGCATCCCTAGCATCGACGGGAGGTCGTGGCCCAAAGAACGTGTACTCGCCGTCAGACAACGTCTCGTCGAGACGTTCGCGGAGAGTGGCGCAGGGTGCGGTTGCGCCCCCGGCCTCGTCGATACTTCGCGCCACGGTAGACACGAAAGCTGATAGCTGTTGATACGTTTCCTCAATTGATCCTGGCGAGAGCGGAATCAATCGGCAGTATTCCACTCGACGATTCGCCACCAAGAACAACAGGCACGATGGGTACGCGAGGATTGTCTTGTCGAGATTAAAATACTCCTTCAAGAGCGTCGAGTAGAAGTAGCTCCTGCTTCTGGAGCGGCCCAGCGACGTGCCCGTTATCATTTCTATGGCAGGCGGCTCATGATGCTCTCCGACCGTGTCGCGAATCGCAAATATCTCAAAGTTCGGGCCTGAATCCTTGTCGAGGCCATCCCAATAGTCGCGATCCTGCAAGAGCTTTCGCACGGAAACATTGCGCTCGTCGTAGACCAGTGTGCCAAAGACAGACACCTGCGGACGATCGCACAATTCCAATAGATAGGTCGCGAGTTGATCGCCCGGAAGGCAGCCCAAAGGAATCCGAGGAACGGCAACCCCGTCGGGAACGACGAGTCGCGCATTCCCGCCGTGGATTTTTTGAACCAGCAGCTTGCAGACACCTAGGACTCCTTGCACTCGCAAGTCGACGTAGCCGGTGGAAATGGCAAGCCCGTCGATCCAGGAGTCGTCCACTTTGATCGGCAAAACATATTCGTTCGCTTCTCGGATCATGCGATCGAAAGCGGCGCGCCGTTCCACTCGCGTGAATGCACGATTGCGGTAGGCGTCTGAAATCAGTATTGCCACAAACCGCGCCCGGTCGCGGTAGGTCCGGTCAAGATACTCAACAAGGTTCTTGCCCCAAATCTCATGCTGGAACTCCTCATCGAGAAACACGCGAACTCCGTTTGCTGAAGCAATGTCATGGATTGCCCTGGCGTAGTCGCGCTCGGCGCCCGCAAATGACAGGAGGACGTCGAATTCCAAGTCCGATTGTCCTGACACAGGGACCTCCTTTTCGGCAGGGGACGGCGTTGATGACGCAAGTCGGACGGATCAAGTAAATCCAGATTGAATCTAGCAGCCATCAGCTACCCATACAACAATTGAGCCGTATTAATACCCCCCGTTGATGCTATACAGAAACCCTTGCGATCGCCGTCAACCCAAGATGCCTGCAAAAGATCGCGACAAAATCAGGCTCGACTGACCAGAGCAGCTCGATATCACTCGGGACCCTTTGGGCTGGACACCCACTTCTGCCTGGGCGCGTCGCTGGCGCGGCTTGAGACCCAGATCGCGATCAACACGCTCTTGGCCCGGGCTGGCGACCTGAAGCTAGCCGTGCCCGCCGAGGCACTACGCTGGCGCAGCGGCCTGGTGCTGCGGGGGCCGAAGGAATTGCCGGTGTCGCGGTTGGTCAGGCGTTTGCCTGACGTTTAGTTCCAACTCGCTTCCTGTCAGGCAAATGCCTGACCTACCAAACCGTCGCGCTCACGGTCGTTCCCAGGCCAGCGCATAGAGCCGTTTCAAGATCAGGAAAAACGGCGGCAGGTAGGCGATGTCGGCGAAGAACAGGATCACCAGAAACACCGGCGGCAGCTTGCCCAGCAGCACGTAGCCGACGCCGAAGGCCGATCCCAGCGCTTTGCTCCAGAATCCCAACAGCAGCAGGTTGCGATTCTCGATCGGGTTGCTCGCCACCAGCAGGTAGCCAACGCCAAACAGCCCGACCAGGATGCCGACCAGTTGCATGGGCAGCATCAACTGCGGCTTGGGCAGGCCGATGAACTTGAAGCACTCGTGATAGAACACGACCATGGTCAGGCCGGCCAGCAGGTTGTAGCAGCCGACGAAGACCAGCAGTTTGCGCATCCAGGGCAACAGCGGTTGCATGGCAGGAACTCCCTTTCCCGTTGTTGGCGAACTGTCGGCGGATGGTCGAGGTCGCGCGCGACCGCGAGCTATTGCACAGTCTCGGCATTCGCGGCGTCGGCCGTCTGCGCCACGTACGCGTCGGTCCAGGCCAGCAAGTCGTCGCGACCTTTGCGATTGCAGAAGTCGCCCAGCGATTCGCCCGTCTCGCGTCCGTGTTTGAAGTAGGCAAGCAGCGGGACCAGCGTCGGCACGACGTCGGCCGCGGGGACCATGTCCTTGTAGTTGAAGTTCAACCGGTCGCCGAGCAACCGGCCGCCGACGAAAACCGTGTACTTGCCGGCCGCCTTGCCCACCAGGCCGATGTCGCAGTTGTAGGGCCGGGCGCAGCCGTTGGGGCAGCCCGTCATGCGGAGCGTGAACTTCTCGTGCGACAGACCCAGCTTGGCCAGCTCGACCTCCAGTTGGTCGACGATGCCCGGCAGCGCTCGCTCGCTCTCGGTGATCGCCAGTCCGCAGGTGGGCCAGGCCACGCAGGCCATCGACCAGCGGCGCACGGTCGAGACTTCGTCGTCCAGCTTGACGCCGTGCGACCGCAGGATTTGCTCCAGCTTCGGCCGATCCGCGGGCTCGAGATCGGTAAACAAGATGCTCTGATGTCCGGTCAACCGGATGCCAGGTCGCAGCGTGGTGCAGACCTCGCGCAGCGCCGTCTTTAATTGCAGATCGCCGTGGTCGTGGATGCGGCCGTTCTCGACGTTCAGCCCATAAAACACTCGGCCGTCGCCCTGTTCGTGCCAGCCGATATGGTCGTCGAAGCCGTGCACGTCGTCCGGGTGCGGATCGGCCAGCGGCCGGCCGTAGTACTCTTCGACCTTGGCTTTGAACTTCGGCAGACCCCAGTTGTGGATCAGGTATTTGAGCCGCGCCACCTTGCGGTCGGAGCGGTTGCCAAAGTCTCGTTGCACCAGAATCACGGCGGTGGTCACGTCCACCGCTTCCTCGGGCTTGATGAACGCCATCCGCTGCGCCACGGCCGGAAAGGTCTTCTCGGCGCTGGGGGTCACGCCCATGCCGCCGCCGACCAGCACGTTGTAACCGATGATCTTGCCATCCTCGACGATCGCCAAGAGACCCAGGTCGTTGGCGTAGATATCGATGCAGTTGTCGTTGGCCAGGCCAATGGCGGTTTTAAACTTGCGCGGCAGGTAGGTCGGCCCATAGATCGGTTCGACTTCGTGCCCATTGCTGCCGCCGCCAACCAGCGTCTCTTCGCCGGTGTCCAGGTCCGTCAGCCAAATCTCATGATAGGCGCGCGTGCGCGGGCAGAGGTGCACGGCCAGCGTGTCGGCCAGCAATTGCATCTCGGCGTGGATATTGTCGTTGAGCGGCGCGGGGCAGCACATGATGTTGCGCTCGACGTCGCCGCAGGCCGCCAGCGTGGAAAGTTGAATTTCGTTGATCCGCGCGATCGAGGCCTTGAGGTCGTGCTTGAGGATGCCGTGCAGCTGCAGGCCCTGGCGGCTGGTGATTCGCAGCGTGGTATTTCCCACCTCGTCGGCCAGGTCGATCTCGGCCAGCAGTTGCTCGCTGGTGAGCTTGCCGCCGGGAATCTTGGTGCGGACCATGAACGAGTAGGCCTTGGGCGCCTTGCCCACGTGACCGACCGCACGGCCGGCAGCCCGCGCGTCGCGGTCGTCCTGCTGGTACGTGCCGTGGTTCTTTAGCAGTTGGATGCTGTCCTTGCCAAAGAAGTCATTGCCGTCCACCAACTCGGGACTGATGTCGCCGCGGAGATATTGGCTCTCGGTTTTGATCCCTTCAATGGGGCTCAGCTTCGGTTCGTCGGACATGAGAGTCGCCTGGCGGAAGGACGCGGGAGGGGGCGACGGGTGCCGGCCATGGCTTGCCGAGCAATCGTCACAATGGTTAGCATCTTGGTAGTATTTACGCACGTGAGTGCGCTCGTGTCAACTGACTATAGCGATGCGCCGCGGATCGAGCCACGCCGATTTAGGCCCGGAACCGGGCCCAAAAGTGGCCTCGTCGGCCCGCCGGCGGCGACACTCGCCTCGGCAGTTGGCGGTCGTGGCCTGCGCGGAAGGGTCGGCCTGCGTGCGGTCGGACATGGGGCCCCTAGCCGGCAGCCGGGGGTCCACTAGAATTGCGACTTCTCTCATTCATCGAGCGCGACACTTGGGCCGGCGGCCCTGCGGCAACGCACGAGAAAGGTCGAACGTGACGGCCACTATCCTGGACGGCAAAAAGCTGGCCGCGCAAATCCGCGATGAGTTGCGAGCCGAGGTCGCCGACTTTATCGAGAACAATGTCGAGGTGCCCACGCTGGCCGCGATCCTGGTCGGCGACGATCCGGCCAGCGACGTTTACGTGCGCAACAAGGTGACCGGCTGCGAGCAGGTCGGCATGCAAAGCCGCCTGTTCCGACTGCCGGCCGCCACGACGACCGACGAGCTGTTGTCGCTGATTGCTAAGCTCAACAGGTCCAAGGACGAGCCGGTGCACGGCATCCTGGTGCAATTGCCCCTGCCGCCGCAAATCGACACAGCCAAGGTCCTGCAGGCCGTCAGTCCGCTCAAGGACGTTGACGGATTTCACGCCGAGAACGTCGGCCGGCTGGTGCAGGGCAACCCGCGGTTCGTCCCCTGCACGCCATTGGGCATTCAACAGCTCCTGCTGCGCAACAAGATCGAAACCGCGGGACGCCACCTGGTCGTGGTCGGGCGCAGCGACACGGTCGGCAAACCGATGGCGCTACTGGCCATGCAGCGCGGCGCCGGCGGCGATGCCACCGTGACGGTCTGCCACTCCAAAACCCGCGACCTGGGCGCCGTGACGCGCACGGCCGACATCCTGATCGTGGCCATTGGCCAGCCGCAATTCATCAAGGCCGACATGGTCAAGCCCGGCGCGGTCGTGGTCGACGTGGGCATTCACCGCACCGAGGGCAAGCGCCTGGTCGGCGACGTCGACTACGCTGCGGTGAGCGAAGTGGCCAGCCAGATCACGCCTGTGCCCGGCGGCGTCGGTCCGCTGACGGTAGCAATGCTCCTGGTCAACACGCTCACGGCGGCGCGCTTGCAGAATTAGTGTCCGTTCCTTCGCCCCCTTGGGGGAGAAGGTGCCGAGCGAAGCGAGGCGGATGAGGGGGCGACAGGGTGAACACCCTCACCCGGCTTGCTCACGCAAGCCACCCTCTCCCGCGCTGCGGGCGATGGTCAGGAATTGCCGCGTTGCCTTAGCGCTTCATAGAACAGCACGGCCGCGGCGGCAGAGACGTTCAGGCTGTCGGCCGTGCCTTGCATCGGTAGTTTGATCGGCGTGACGTCGGCGGCTTGCCAGGCCGGCGGCAGACCGGCGGCTTCGCTGCCCAGGACCATGACGGCGCCCGTGCGCAGGTCGACCTCGGTGTGGAATTTCTCGGCGTCCAACCTCGCGGCAAACATCCGGTCGCCCCGCGCGCGCAGCCAGCTGAGCGCGTCGTCAGTTGTGGCCGCGGCAATCGGCTGCGAAAAGATCGTGCCCAGGCTGGCGCGGATGCAGTTGGGGTTAAACAAATCGGTGACCGGGTCGACCACGATCACGGCGCCAACGCCCGCACCGTCGGCGCTGCGCACGATCGCGCCGACGTTGCCCGGCTTTTCCAGGCCGCAGAGCACGGCGATCAGGCTGCCGGGCGGAACTTGCAATTGCTCCAGCGTGCGCGCCGGCGGCTCGGCCACGGCCACGATCCCCTCGTGCCGCTCGCCAAACGCCACGCGCTCGAACACTTCCTGCGTGACGTGCCACACTCGAGCGTCGAGCTCTCGCAATCGTTCAACCACTCGCAGACTATCGGCCGAAGTGCACAGCGGCTCGCAGACGAACAGCTCGACCATCTGCACGTCCGCGTCGATCGCGCGGCCGATCTCGCGACTGCCGTCGATCACGGTGCGACCCTGCCTGGCTCGCTGCCGGGCCGTGCGCAGCTTGATCGCGTCTTTAACGCGCTGGTTGTGTGGACTGGTGATGGCGTGAATTTTCATCGGTCGCCCCGCGCGGGCCGAACGTTGGTCGTCTTGCGAACGTCGCCGGCCGGCTGGGTTTGCACCCAACGAACCATCGCGCCCGAGGGCAATCGGCCGCCGGCCGCCGAGGGGAGCAGCATATCGCTGGCCTCAAGCTGTCCGGAGCTGCGTAGCTCGGGAGCCCACTCGATCGCAGCGCGCAGCAAACCTTCGGCCCGCGCCAGGTCGCCGGAATGACAGGTCAGCAGCACGAACGCGCGGTCGCGGCGGGTCAGCTCCAGGCATGCTTCGAGCAATTCGCCCAGGTGCTCCTCCAATTTCCAGACCTCGCCGCCGGGACCGTGACCGTAGGCGGGCGGATCGAGAATCACGGCGTCGTAGTGATTGCGTCGCTTCAGCTCGCGGCGGGCAAACTTCAATGCGTCTTCGGTGATCCAGCGGATCGGCGCCTCTTCCATCCGCGAGGTCGTGGCGTTGCGGCGGGCCCAGGTCACCACATTGGCCGCAGCATCGACATGGGTCACTTCGGCCCCCGCGGCCGCGGCTGCCAGCGTGCTGCCGCCGGTGTAGGCAAACAGGTTTAAGACCTTAAGCGGCCGCCGGTGCGCGTGAACCTGCTCGACGATCCAGTCCCAGTTGCGCGCCTGCTCAGGAAACAGGCCGATCTGACCGTAATCGGTGAACTTGAGCGCCAGGCTCATCGGCCCCAATTGCATCGGCCAGGTCGCGGCGATCTGCCGATGAAAAGTCCAGCGGCCGCGCTGACCGGTTGAGCGCTCAAAGTGGGCGTCGGCCCTTTCCCACGCATCGGGCGTGCGCTGGCGGACCCCTTCGGCCGCGGGCGACGGGCGATCGACCACGTAAGGACCGAATCGTTCCAGTTTGCGGCCGGCGCCGAAGTCGAGCAATTGATATTCGTCGATTGCGAACATCATAGGGCCTGGCATTCTGTGGTATTAACGGCGGCGGTCGCGCTTGCCGGCGGTCTTCCGCTCCGGCCGATAGCCGCCGCCCGGCTGCGAGCGAATGTGGTCGCCCGCGGTCTGCTCGCGCACCGCGTCGTTGGCCCGCTTGCGCCGGCGGTCGAGCGCCGGCTTCGGCGGCCGCGCGGGAATCAGCGCATCGCAGCCATCACCGATCAGGTCACTGCGCCCGGCTTGCTCCAGCGCCCGGCGAACCTCAAAGTAGTTCTCCGGTTTGAAGAACTGCAACAACGCCCGCTGCAGCTTGCGGTCGTTCAGGTGCTTGGCGATGTGCACCGGCTTTTTAGTAAACGGGTCCAGACCGGTGTGGTACATGCAGGCTGCGATGTCGAACGGGCTGGGAATAAAATCCTGCACCTGGTCGGGCTGATAATGATTGCGCTTGAGGAACAGCGCCAGGTCGATCATCGAGTCCAGCGTGCTGCCCGGATGACTGGCGATAAAGTATGGCACCAGAAACTGCTTCTTGCCGACGCGGCGCGAGGCCTCTTCAAACTCGTGGCCGAACTTCTCAAAATCCTCGGCATCCGGCTTCTTCATCAGGGCCAGCACTTCGGGGTCGGTATGTTCGGGCGCGACCTTGAGATGTCCGCCGACATGGTGCGCGGCCAGCTCGCGCATGTACTCGGGACTGCGGCGAGCCAGGTCCATGCGGATGCCCGAGGCCACGAGCACCTTCTTGACGCCGGGCACCTCGCGAGCCGCCTTCATCAGTTGCACCAGAGGTCCGTGGTCGGTGCCCAGCAGCTTGCAGATCGTCGGGTGAACGCAGCTCAAGCGGCGGCAGCGGGCCTCGACCTCGGGTCGCGTGCAGCGCATCTCATACATGTTGGCCGTGGGGCCGCCGATGTCGCTGACCACGCCTTTAAAGTCCGGCTCGGCGGCCATCTGCTTGAGCTCGCCCAGCACCGACTCGGGACTGCGGCTCTGAATGATCCGACCCTCGTGGGCCGTGATTGAGCAGAAAGTGCAGCCGCCAAAGCAGCCCCGCATGATCTGCACCGAGTCCTTCACGACGTCATAGGCCGGGATCTGCGCTTTGCCGTAGCTGGGGTGCGGCTTGCGCGTGAAGGGCAGGCCATAGACCCGGTCCATCTCGACCTGCGAGAGCGGCACGGCCGGCGGGTTGGCCACGATCGCCTCGCGCTGGTGATACTGCACCAGCCGGCGGGCGTTGTAAGGGTTGGTCTCGTTGTGCGAGATCTTGGTCAGCTCGGCAAAGGCCAGCTTGTCGGCCACGACCTCGTCATAGCTAGGCAAGCGAATGGTGTCCGCGCCCTCGGGCGCCGCCTCACTGGCGCCCAGCCGATAGACCACGCCGCGCAGGTCGCGCAATTCTCGCACCGTTTGCCCCGCGGCCAGGCGGTGCGCGATCTGGACGATCGACCGCTCACCCATGCCGTAAACCAACAGGTCGGCCTTGCAGTCGAGGATGATCGGACGTCGGACCTTATCGCTCCAATAGTCATAGTGAGCGAGACGGCGCAGGCTGGCTTCGACCCCGCCGGCGATCACCGGCACGCCGCGATAGGCCTCGCGCGATCGCTGACAATAGGCCAAGGTCGCGCGATCCGGACGCCGGCCGATCGAGCCGCCCGGGCTGTAAGCGTCGTCATTGCGCACCTTGCGGTTGGCCGTGTAGTGGTTGATCATCGAGTCCATGTTGCCGGCGCTGACGGCAAAGAACAGCCGCGGCCGGCCAAACGTGCGCCAGGCGTGGCAGCTATGCCAGTCGGGCTGACTCAAGATCGCCACGCGAAAGCCTTCGCTCTCAAGCAACCGACCCAACAGCGCCATGGCAAAGCTGGGATGGTCGACGTAAGCGTCGCCGGTGACGAAGACGATGTCGACCTCGTCCCAACCGCGCGCGGTCATCTCGGCCCGGCTCATCGGCAGCGGCTGGGTCGGCCGCGCGCGCCGCGTCGGACCCGCGGCCAATGATGGCCCGGTCGGCAGCGAATCGAGAATCGGCAAGCTAGCCGATGATGGAGCGGCGGAGGGCATATTTCCTCACCTGGCGCGAGCGCACCAGATTCCAAGGAGCGACGACAAGACAGCCCCCCATTGTATCACCGGTCGAAACGGTCCGGCTATGGGTCGAAACCGCGCCGAGCGGCCCACGCCACCGCGGAAGTGGCCCTATTGCCCCGCGACCGCAGCGGATATTTTGATGGTAACGCCTCCTTTGCCTCAGCTCGCATCCTTAGCTTCCATCGACCATGCCCAACGAACCTGCTCCGATTTCGCAGCGGACGCTGTTTGCCATCATCATGGGTGGGCTGACCGTCTGGGCCGCCTACGTCGCGGTCGGGTCGTATCTGTACAACTACAATCCCTGGCGGGCCGTGATCGTGATGGGTTGCATGGGCGTCTTTCTGGGCGTGTGGCTGCTGCTGTTGTGGAGCCAGCGCCGCGGCAAAAATGACGCGTGATGATGCGATTGGATGCGCTGGGCGGGCGAAACTCCTGCTGAGCCATGAAGCGGGGCGTGGCGTTCAAATCCATCGGCAGTGCTGGCTCGACGGGAGCCTCGCCCTCCCTAAGAACTTGAGGTTAGATCCTGTTTCCATCCAGACGTCACTTTGCCGCACTGTCCGGTCGCCGTTGACGGGCGCAAACCCCAGGGTTGTGCTGCACTTCGGGCGCTAGCTGCGATCTTTCCCTGACCCCGAGCCGTAGAATCCTCTGGGATCTGAATTGTGCGCAATCGAGGATTTGGGGCATAATCCTCAGCCAGATTCCCCGACTGTCTCGATGGCCCGCCCATCGGGTTCGTCTTCGCATAACGCACCACCGGTGAAACACCCCCGAGAGGTTGAGCCGCCATGGCACGCACCGAGATCACGACCCAGCACGCGCGCGACGGGCACGCCAGCCCCGCGCACGTCACCGGGCTATCGATCGGCGAATACCTGATCCGCCGCTTGCAGGACTATGGCATCGGCCATGTGTTCGGCATCCCGGGCGACTATATCCTGCAGTTCTACTCGATGCTCGATGCCAGTCCGATCGAGGTGGTCACCACCACGCGCGAGGACAGCGCGGGGTTCGCCGCCGACGCCTATGCCCGGGTCAACGGCATGGGCGCCGTCTGCGTGACCTACTGCGTCGGCGGGTTGAGCCTGTGCAATTCCGTGGCCGGGGCATATGCCGAGAAATCGCCCGTGGTCGTCATCACCGGGTCGCCGGGCTTGAAGGAGCGGAACAACAATCCCCTGCTCCACCATCGGGTGCGCGATTTTCGCACGCAGTACGACGTGTTTGAGAAACTGTGCATCGCCGGCACCGAGCTGACCGATCCGCACACGGCGTTTCAAGAGATCGACCGCGTGCTGCACGCCGCGGCCCGCTACAAGCGGCCAGTCTACATCGAGATTCCGCGCGACATGGTGGGCGTGGTGCCCGAGATGCCCCACCCGTTTCAGTCGACCCACCTGGTCAGCGACCCCGACGTGCTGGCCGAGGCGGTGGCCGAGGCCGAGCGCTGGCTCAATACCTGCCAGCGCCCGGCGATCGTCGGCGGCGTGGAAATTCACCGCTTCGGTCTGGCCGACGAGCTGTTGCAGTTGGCCGAGGGGTCGCAGATCCCCATCACCACCACGATGCTCGGCAAGAGCATCATCTCAGAGACCCATCCGCTCTTCGTGGGCCTGTATGAAGGGGCGATGGGCAACGAGCAGGTCACGAAGTTCGTCGAAGAGAGCGACTGCCTGCTGCTCTTGGGCACGTTCATGACCGACATCAACCTGGGCATCTATACGGCCAACCTCGACCCGGGCAAGTGCATCTATGCCACCAGCGAGCAACTGCGGATCCGGCATCATCATTTTCACAACGTGCTGTTGGCCGACTTCATCCGCGAGCTGGCCGCGCGGCGACCAAAGCCCCCCAAGCGTCCGATTCCCAAGATCAAGAACCTTTCCAGCGAGAAGTTTGTGCTCGAGCCGGACGAAGAGATCCGCGTCTCGCGGTTGATCGCCCGGTTAAACGAATCGTTGGACGACGAGACGGTGGTCGTGGCCGACATCGGCGACTCACTGTTTGCCGCCACGGAGCTGGTGATCCGCGGGCGGACCGAGTTCTTGAGCCCGGCCTACTACACTTCGATGGGATTCTCGGTCCCGGCGGCGCTGGGCACGCAGCTTGCCAGGCCAGACCTGCGCACGGTCGTGATCGTCGGCGACGGCGCGTTCCAGATGACCGGCCAGGAACTGTCGTCCTTGATCCGACACCGCTTCCCCACGATCGTCATCGTGCTGGACAATGGCGGCTACGGCACCGAGCGATTTCTGCACCCCGGCACGTTTAAATTCAACGACGTGCAACCCTGGGCGTATCACAAGCTGCCCGAGGTCTACGGCGGCGGCACGGGCTACGAGGTCTGGACTGAAGGGCAGTTCGACGCGGCGCTCAAGAGCGCGCTGGCCGATACCTCGGGTCCCAGTTTGATTCAGGCCCATCTGAAAGAAGGGGACCACAGCCACGCACTGGCCCGGCTGACCGAAAAGCTCAGCAAGCGGATCTAGCAGCTTTTTCAAAACCGCCACAGAGAAGGGGACAGTCCCATTTTGCTCCGGGGACTGCGCAAAATCGGGACAGTCCCCGGCGGTCTTGAAACAGTTCTATTTTCTCGTCGAACTGGCTGGGCAAACGTGCTATTGGGCGAACCGCGGACCGATCGGTAAGATGCCGGCCATGTCTGCATCGCCCCGCATCTTGATCGTTCGCCTGAGCGCCATCGGCGACGTGCTGCATGGCCTGCCCGTGCTGTGCGTGCTGCGCGAGGCGTTGCCGCAGGCGTTTCTGGCCTGGGTCGTCGAGGGCCGCACCGCCGACCTGCTCAAGGGCCATCGGGCGCTCGACGAGCTGGTGCGAGTGAAACGCGGCTGGTTGAAATCTCCATCGAGCGTGCTGGCGCTGCGTCGCCAGTTGCGCACTTTAAGCGTCGACGTCGCGATCGACCTGCAAGGTCTGACCAAGAGCGCCGTGGCGGCAAGGCTTTCGGGCGCGCGGCGACGAATCGGCTTTGACGGTCGCGACGGCCGCGAGCTGAGCCGCTGGTTGAACAACGAGCTGGTCACGCCCACCAGCAGCCACGTGATCGATCGGAACCTGGAACTGCTGTCGCCACTGGGCGTCGTGCGGCCCTCTGTGCGTTTCGACCTGAACGACACGGCCGTGGATGCCGCAACCTCCGAGCGCATGATTCGCACCGCCGGGCTCGGCGATCGCTTTGCCTTGCTCAATCCCGGTGCGGGCTGGGTCTCCAAGCTCTGGCCGCCGGACCGCTTTGCCCGCGTGGCCGCCGAGCTGGGCCGTACGCGCGGCTTGGGCTCGCTGGTGGTCTGGGCCGGCGATCAGGAACGGAGTTGGGCCGAGGTTATCGTGGCCGGGTCGCACGGCTGGGCCACACTCGCGCCGCCGACCACGCTCTGCGAATTGGCGGCCATCGCCCGTCGCGCGACCGTCTGCGTCGCTTCGGACACCGGGCCGCTGCACCTGGCCGCCGCGGTGGGCGCGCCGTGCGTCGGCCTGTTCGGTCCGATGCCCGCCGAGCGGAACGGTCCCTACGGACCGCAGCACGTCGCGGTGCAGCGCATGTGCTTAAGCGGCACGAGCCGCGAACGGCGCACCGCCGGACCGGAGTCGATGGAAGCCATCACGGTCGACGATGTGCTGGCGGCCTGCGGTCAGATTCTGGACCGCACGGCAAAACGCTCAGCGTGATTCGGGTACTCACACGGCGCGCGCCTCTCGCTACTTCCCGCCCTGTCCCTGTTGATACAGATACGGGTTCATCGAGGGGTCGTTGTACATCTTGAACTGGAAGTAGACCTTTAGCCGCTTGCGGCCGGCGAAGATGTCGTCCAGCAACTCCTGGAGCGCCGTCGAGAGGTCGTGGTGCTGCTCGGCCAGGATCGCCAGCCGAGTGCGGGCCTTCTCGAGGTGGTCCTCGCTCGCATCAGTCCGGTCGGCCTGTTCCTGCATGTGATAGCGGCGCAATGACAGGATCGACAGCCGATCGATCGTCGAGCCTGGGGTCTCTGTGTTTTGCCGCGCGCCGTCCACGGGCACGATCTTTCGCTCGGCCAACTCGCGCACCAGGCATTCGTCCAATCGCTCGATGCCGTCGTTGCGCTTTTGGTTGAAGCCGTCAATGGCCCGCTTGACCGCGGCGATTCGCTCATCGCCAACATTCGGGCTGCGGGCAATGTCCTCCTCGTGCCAGAGCTGGTAGTTGAAGGCGTGCTGGGCACAGACCTCGCGGAGGAAACCCGTGTATGGATTGGCTATCTCCTGCGTGTGCCACAGCGCGACCGTGGCAGCGTGCAGGTCGGCGATTTCCTGGACCTTGATCATGGGGCGATTTTTTGGACTGTGGGAGTAGTCGCGAGGAGACCTGTGACAGTATTTGCGGGCAACGGCTGGAATTCTAGCCCTGGATGGACATGTTCACAACAACGGCTCCCCGTCACGGTACACGTTGAGCGACACGTCGAACGGCTTGATCTAGGCTCGCCGTGCGAGCCGGCCTAAAATAACACCATGCCTGCACACGAAAAGCGCGCTCACGACCTGCCGCCCCCCGCCGCACGCCCTTCGGGCCAGACCCTGCTGCTGGCCGCCGCGGTCGCCGTGAGCTGCGCGCTCGTGGGCTACCTGGTCGTGTTTCACGATCCGGCCTCGGGCGCAGCCGCCCCCAAGAAACTCACGCTGAAGAACATTCCGTTTGACGGCGCGCGGGCTTATACCTACCTGCAAGAGATCTGCGCGCTGGGCACCCGAGTCAGCGCCACCCAGGGCATGCTCGCGCAGCAAAAGCTGCTGGCCAACCATTTTGAAAAGCTGGGCGGTAAGGTCAGCTATCAGAAGTTTCGCATTCGCCATCCGGTGGATGGCAGCCCCGTGCCGATGGCCAACATGATCGTCCAGTGGCATCCGCAGCGGAAAGAGCGAATCCTGATCTGCACGCACTACGACACGCGCCCCTTTCCGGACCAGGACCCACGCAACCCGCGCGGCGTGTTCCTGGGGGCCAACGACGGCGCCAGCGGCCCCGCCCTGCTGATGGAGCTGGCCCGCGCGATGCCCAAGCTCGAGGGCGAGCTGGGTGTCGACTTTGCGCTGTTCGACGGCGAAGAGTTCGTGTTTCAAGACGGGCATCCTTACTTCATCGGCTCCGAATGGTTCGCGATGCAATATGCGGCCGATCCCGCGGGCCCGCGCTATCGCTGGTCCGTGCTCTTGGACATGGTGGCCGACGCCGACTTGCAGATTTATCCGGACAGCCGGTCGATGTCGTGGGACGACTCAAGGCCGCTGGTAGAATCGATCTGGGAGATGGCCGGGCGGCTGGGTGTCGTGGAGTTCGTGTTTGACCGCCGCGTCGACGTGCTGGATGACCACATCAAGCTCCACGACATCGGCAAGATTCCCAGTTGCGACATCATTGATTTCAAGTATCCCTATTGGCACACGCAGGACGATCAGCCCAAGCGCTGTTCGGCCCTGTCGCTGGCCAAAGTGGGTTGGGTCCTACAGACCTGGCTTACGCAGGCGGTGCGCAAGCCTTAGAAAAAGTCAGTTGACATGGACACATTTTCCGCCGCGCTCGCGCTAGGCCCGCTGGGCATCTATCTGCTGCTGCTGGGCGCGATCAACCTGTCGTCGCGACCGCTGGTGGTCACGGGCGCGCGGGAGATCGTGGCGCTGGCCTTGGCCCTGTCTGGGCTGGTATTGGTGGGCCCGATGCAGTTGTTCATGCCACAGGGTGCCGCCTCGCAGTTTGGCGCCATGGTCTGGGCGCTGTTGGCTTGTTTCTACGTGCTTACGGTCATGCTAGTGGTGCTGGTCTCGCGACCGAGGCTGGTGGTCTACAACATTTCGTTCGACGAATTGCGACCCATCCTGGACGAAGTGGCCCAGCGACTGGATCACGACGCGCATTGGGCCGGCCGGGCCCTGAGCATGCCACAACTGCGCGTGCACCTGGTGGTCGACAATTTCGCGCCGCTGCACAACGTGGCGCTGGTGTCCACGACCGTCATGCAGAGCAACACCGGCTGGCAGCGACTGCACGGCGCGCTGGCCGAGCGGCTGCGCGAGACCCCCGTGGCCGTGCGAACCCACGGCTATTGGCTGGCCGTGGTGGGGCTGTCGATCCTGATGGTGCTGGCGATGCGGGTGGTCGAAGATCCGCAGACCATCGCCCGCGGCATTGGCCGGATGCTCAACCCGTAGAACCACCGGGGGGACTGTCCCGATTTTGCGCTCTCGCACCATGCGCATGCATGGTCGAGAAGCAAAATGGGACTGTCCCCTTCGCTCGACCCTGCGCTAAGACCCGCGCCCGTTCTTGGCGGCCTTCTTTGCTTGCCGCTCGGCGACTGCCGCGGCTTGCTCCTCGGGCGACAGCAGCTCAAAGCAGATGCGATAAGCCCGAAAGCCGGAGGCCAACTGGTCTGCATACAGCGTGGCCAGTTCGCGGCGCAGCGCGTCGGCAGAGGGGAAGCCGTCGGGCATGGCGTCGGCGTCGGTCAATGCCTCGACTTCGACGGGACCGATCGACAGCACGCGGATGTAGCCCGCGCCGGGAATGTAGCTACGCTGCCCGGCCCGCATCCGGCAGACGTTCCATAGCCGAATGGTCTGGGTCTTCTCGCCGCTGCGAATCGCGTCCAGAAATTTCTTTTTGAACAAGAGCACGTCGGACCTCGTGCCAGGTGGTACGGCTTTGCCAGGTGTGGGCGAATGTTGGATAGCAGGGCTCCGGGGTCGCAGACCCCGGCTACAGAGGAAGGCTCGCTACTTTCCCTTGGCGGGTTGAGCGTCCGCCGGCTTCTGCTGCTCAATGAACGTCGCCACGGCGACCGCGAGTTGCACGACCGCCGCGGGGTTTTCTTCCAACAGCGGCGTCGCCGAACGGATGCACTGCTCGGCGCGCTCTGTGTATTCTGGCTTGGAGAGCTTCGCAGCGAGGTACAACAGGTTGGCCGTCGACACCGAATTGCCCGAGGGTATCACGCCATCGGTGGGCAGCTTGCTGCGGGCGATCAACTGCTCGTGCAGGGTCGAGGTGTAGAAGAATCCGCCCACGCGCTCGTCCCAGAACAGTTCGATCTGCTGGGTGGTCAGGTCATCGGCCGCTTTGAGCCAGCGCTCGTCACCGGTCGCGCGATGCAGGGCCAAGAGGCCGTCGACCAGCAGTGCGTAGTCGTCCAGGTAGGCCGGTAAGCGTGCCTGTCCACCAGCGTAGGACCGTTGCAAGCGCCCCTCGGCATCGCGCATCTTGGTCAATACGAACTCGGCAGCGCGGACTGCCGCCTGCGTGTAGGCATCGTTCTTAAATACGCGTCCGGCGTCGGCCAGCCCACGGATCATCAGACCGTTCCAGCCGGCCAGGATCTTGGTGTCGGTCAAGGGCCGGGGTCGCTTGGCGCGTTCGGCCAGCAACTTAGCGCGGATCGGCCGTAGGGCCGCGTCCAGTTCGGCCTCGGTTTGTTTGCGATCGGCAGCCACCTCGGCCAGCGGTTTCTTGAGCAGTGGAATGTAGTGCCCTTCAAAATTCGGCTCGTCGGCGATTCCGTAGACCTCGGCGAACAGCGAATACTCCTCGGGCGAGAGCGCACCTTCGATTTCTTCGCGCTGCCAGACGTAGAACTTGCCTTCCTCGCCATCGGTCTCGGCGTCGAGCGCGGCATAAAACCCACCGGCCGGGTCGGCCAGCTCGCGCAGCACAAACGCGATCGCTTCGTCGACCACGTGCTGGTACTCGGGCTTGGGGCTGATCTCGTAGGCCTGCGAATAGACCGAGACCAGTTGACCGTTGTCGTAGAGCATCTTTTCGAAATGCGGCACCCGCCAGTAGCGATCGGTGCTGTAACGATGAAAGCCGCCGCCAACATGGTCGCGAATGCCGCCGTCGGCAACATGCGCCAGTGTGATGGCCAACATCTTGTCGGCTGCGTCGCCTTTGCGGCGCGTCTGGTCGAGCAGAAAGTTGAGATTCGGCGGCTCGGGAAACTTCGCGCGGCGCGGATTGCCCGGGTCGAAGCCGAACCCGCCGTATTGTTCGTCAAATTGCGCGGCCAGCGCGCTGAGCACACGGTCGAGCATGGCGCGCGAAGGCTTGACCGCTTGCAGAATCGGCCGCTGCTGCAAGCTCTCGGCGACATACTTGGCCAGTCCGTCGCCGGTGACCTGCCATTTTGCCGGCTCGGCGGTCCAGGCTTCCTGCACGCGGTTGAGCACGCTCAGAAAGCCAACCCGGCCTTCCTTGTCGCGCGGCGGAAAGTAGGTGCCGCCCATCAGCGGCTTGGTATCAGGCGTGAGGAACATCGACAGCGGCCAGCCGCCCCCCTGCTTCGACCCGATCAGTTGCAAGTAGATATGCAGGGCCTGCATGTAAATCTCGTCGATGTCGGGCCGCTCCTCGCGGTCGACCTTGATGCAGACGAAGTGCTTGTTCAGCAGTGCCGCGATCTCGTCGTCCATGAACGACTCGCGCTCCATCACGTGGCACCAGTAGCAGCTCGAGTACCCGACCGAAAGGAAGATCAGCTTCTTCTCGTCGCGAGCCTTGGCCAGCGCCTCTTCGCCCCAAGGGTACCAGTCCACGGGGTTGTGCGCGTGCAAGAGCAGGTAAGGGCTCGACTCTTTGGCCAACCGGTTGGTGTGCTTGGCGGGCTTGCCCTGGCCAGAGTCTGCCGCGGCGGCCGGTTCGTCAGACCGCGCGATCGGACGATCCCCGCCAATCAAGAGCGCGTAACAGACGGTCAGAACGACGAGCAGATTTCGCAGAGGCATGGCGGGCAGGTCCTGTCGGGGGCGAGCGCTGGCCAGAGTGGCCGGCATTGTCGCAGGCTGGGGGCGCGGTCGCAAATCTGTCGCGGGGGCAAAACCTCCGTGGACACAAGGGCTTCCGGCGATCAGTCTTCCTTGCGTTCGGTGTCGTCCTCGTCCGGCATGCGCATGCGACGCTTGGGCCAGGCGGGCGGCTCATCGTCGGCCGGCGGCAGCGGATCGTCGCGCGTGGGACCCTGGTCTTCCCAGGTTGAGGCTTTGCCCGGCTTTCGCAAGCCCGAGAGGTACTCAGCCCGAAAAGTCACCGGACCGACGGTCAGCAGATCGCCGGGTTTGACCGGCATGGCCTGCTCGGCAATGCGTTGATCGCCGACAAACGTGCCGTTGAGCGAGCCCAGGTCGCGCACCATCAGCAGGCCGTTGGCCTCGAACACTTCGCAGTGATGACGGCTGACCAATGGGTGACCCAACCGCAAGTCAGTGTTCCGACTGCGGCCAATCACGGTGGGCAACTGCAATTCGAAGTGGCGAGACTGAGCGTCGCCGCCGACGACAATCAGTTTTGCTTCCACATACCTCTCCACGGCGCCAGTCGAGAGCCCCCTGCGGCGAGTGAATCGACGCCCATTGAGGGGCTCGATCCACGCACCAAATATTTAGTATAGCTAGTGCCCGCACCCGCGCCATACTCCAAGCGGGGTCAGCGGGCGGCGTTTTTTCGCGAAAAACTCACATTCTCGCCGCCCCCGTGGTCGCCTGTTCGCTGCTATGCTTCGTCTCTAGAATGGTGCGACCACCGCCCGACGTAAGGATCGGTCTCTTGAAACAACTGCTCGGCGAAGAACAAATTCGCGCGGAAGTGTGCCGCATGGCGCGCGACATCGCGGCCTACTATGCCGCGCGCCCGTTGACCGTTGTCGGCGTGCTCTGCGGCAGCATGATCCTGGTGGCCGACCTGATCCGCTGCCTCGACCTGCCGATGCGCGTTGGCGTCGTCCAGGCGCGCAGTTATCGCGGACCGACCACGACCGCTGGGGCGCTCACGGTCAACGACTCGATGTTGCCGGACATTCGCGGGCGGGACGTGCTCTTGGTCGACGACATCTTTGACACCGGACGCACCCTGGCAGCGCTGACCGCACAGATGCACTCGCTGGGCGCCAAGTCGGTGCGCACCGCCGTGCTGCTCAACAAGCAGGGCCGGCAAGAGGTCGACCTGCGGCCCGACTACAAGTGCTTCGACATTCCCGACGTCTTCGTCGTCGGCTACGGTCTGGACTATGAGGACGCTTATCGCCACCTGCCGTACGTGGCGGTGCTCGAGGCTCACGACCTCGCGACGGGGCCGGACTGATGCGGCGCATCTTGCAGATTATCCCCACGCTCGACCGCTCGGGTGCCGAAAAACAACTGGCGCTGCTGGCCCGAGGTCTCGATCGCGACCAGTGGGACGTGCATGTTTGCACGTTGTCGCGCGGCGGACCGCTGGAGGCCGATTTGGCCGCGGCCGGCATCCCGGTGACGTCGATCGACAAGGCCTGGAAATACGACCCAGCCGCCTGGTGGCGGCTCAAGCGCGAGATCGCACGCTTGCGGCCTGAGCTGGTGCAGACCTGGCTGTTTGCCGCCAATGCTTATGGCCGCACGGCGGCCCGCGCCGCCGGTGTGCCGCACATCGTAGCGAGCGAACGCTGTGTCGATAGTTGGAAGAGCTGGCACCAACTGGCGATCGACCGCCGGTTGGCCCGCATCACTGACGCGATTGTGGTCAACAGCCGCGGGGTCGAAGAGTTCTATCGCGAGCGGGGACTGCCGGCCGAGAAGCTGCGGCTGATCTACAACGGCATCGGTCCCGCCCAACCCAGCACGACTATCAAGGCCGACCTGCTGGCCGAGCTCCACCTGCCTCCCAACACGCGGCTGATCGGGGCCATCGGCCGGCTCTGGCCGCAAAAACGACTGAAGGACCTGATCTGGGCAACCGACCTGCTGCACGTCATTCGCGACGACGTGCACCTGGTGGTGTTGGGCGAAGGTCCGCAGCGGGAATTGCTGGAGCGTTACGCCCGCAATTGCCACATCGCCGAGCACGTGCACTTTTTGGGACTGCGGCACGACGTGCCGCGGCTGTTGCCGCATTTTGAGCTATTGTGGTTGGCCAGCAGCTTTGAGGGGCTGCCGAACGTGGTCATGGAGGCGATGGCCTGCGGCGTGCCGGTCGTGGCGTCGGATATTTGGGGCAATCGCGAGCTGGTGGTCCACGAAGAGACGGGCTACCTGGTCACGCTCGGCGATCGGGCCGGCTTTGCCCGCTATGCCAATAAGATTCTGGACGACGCGGAACTGGCCCGCCGCCTGGGCGAGGCCGGCCGGCAGCGAATCGAGCAGCACTTCTCGATTGCAGCGATGGTCGAAGGTCACGCGGCGCTGTACCGTGAACTGTTGAGCTGAGCCGCGACGCAACGGGCATGCGCGCGAAATCACGCGTCCCAACTTCGCCGGAACGAAACCATGTGTGGCATTACCGGAGCCGTCTGGAGCGATCCGGCGCTGGCCGTCAACGGTGACGTGCTGGCGCGGATGACCGAGGTGCTGCGCCATCGCGGACCAGACGACGCCGGCAGCTACACGAGCGGCCACTCGTTGAATCCGCCCTACGGCGCCGTACCCGGCGTGGGGCTGGGGCACCGGCGGTTGTCGATCATCGACGTCGCCGGCGGACATCAGCCGCTATCGAACGAAGACGGCACGGTGTGGATCGTCTTCAATGGCGAGATCTACAACTTCCGCGCGCTGCGGCAGCGATTGGAAGGCGCCGGCCATCGGTTTCGCACGCACAGCGACACCGAGGTGATCGTTCATCTCTATGAAGACGAGGGTCTCGACTGCTTCGAACATTTGAACGGCATGTTCGCCCTGGCGATCTGGGACGCGCGCCAGCGGCGACTGGTCGTGGCCCGCGATCGCCTGGGCGAGAAGCCGCTGTACTACCGGCTGGAGAGTGGCCGGTTCCTGTTTGCCAGCGAGCTGAAGAGCCTGCTGGAGGTGCCGGGCATCGCGCGTGAGCTCGACCCACAGGCACTGGACGAGTACCTGACGTATCAATATGTGCCGCATCCGCGCACGATCCTGCGCGGGTTCGCCAAGCTGCCGCCGGCGCACTATGGCGTGTACGCCGATGGTCAGTGGAGGACCGAGCGCTACTGGCGGCCCGACTTCTCGCGCGAGGAGCGGCGGCCCGCGGCCGACTACGTTGCCGAAGTGCGCGAGCTGGCCGAGTCGGCGGTCCGCCTGCGGCTGGAGTCCGACGTCCCCCTGGGGGCGTTCCTCTCGGGCGGGGTCGACTCGGCGCTGGTCGTGGGTCTGATGCAGCGCGCAGCCGGCGGGCGGGTGAAGACCTTCTCGATCGGCTTTGGCGTGCCGGAGTTCGACGAAACGGCCGCCGCGCGTGAAACAGCCGAGCGGCTGGGCACGGAGCATCACGAGTTTCGCGTCGAGCCTGATTCGTTGGACGTGTTGGACAAACTGGTCTGGCACTACGACGAGCCGTTTGCCGACAGCTCGGCCATTCCGACCTACTATGTCGCGAAGCTGACCCGGCAGCACGTCACGGTGGCGCTCACGGGCGACGGCGGCGATGAACTATTTGCCGGTTATCTCCGTTACCGCGCTGTGCGGATGGCCTCGTGGTTCGATCATTTGCCCGGCTGGTCGCGGCGGTTGGCATCAGGCTCGGTCGTGCGTGGGCTGAATCGGGGCCAGCGTCAGCGTTCGCTGGTGCGGCGGATGGGCCGCTTTGCCGAGGCGCTATCGTTCTCGCCCCAGCGAAGATACTTGGAATGGGTGGCGATGTTCAACGAAGCGCGGCGAGCCGAGCTCTATAGCGAGTCGTTCCTGGCGCAATTGCCGGAATCCGACCCCTTTGATTTTCTGGCCCAGGGGTTTGCTCGGGCGCGCACGCGCGACCCTGTGACCGCGGCCAGCGTAGCCGACCTGGTCACCTACCTGCCCTGCGATCTGTTGACCAAGGTGGATGTCGCCTCGATGGCCAACAGCCTGGAGTGCCGGGCGCCGTTTTTGGACCATCGGCTGGTAGAGCTGGCGATGCGAATGCCGATCGACATGAAGCTGCGCGGCGGCCGGGGCAAATGGATTTTGCGGCAGGCCTTTCCCGAGCTGTTGCCCGCGGCGCTGGTGCGGCGACCGAAGATGGGCTTTGGCGTGCCGCTGGCAGCCTGGTTTCGCGGATCGTTGGGCGCTCACGCGCGGCAGATCCTGTTGGAGCCCCGCGCGACCCAGCGGGGGTACTTCCGAGTGGAAGCGGTGCGCAGCTTGCTCGATGAGCACGCGGCCGGCACGTTTGACCACGGCTACCGATTGTGGGGGCTGCTCTTTTTTGAGCTGTGGTGCCGGCGCTGGCTGTCATAGTCCGCTCGAAGGGCGTTGATCCCGGCGATCAATCGTCACAGCCGGCAGCAGCAGACGCCGTCGGAGGCACGCTTCAGAATGTGACCTGGGGCCGAACAACCCTCATGTGCCCTTTGTTCGTCTTCTGCCGTCCGCGGCCAAAGGGCTTTAGCTCACTTTGCCGAAGGGATAAGATGCATGGGCTGGCAGCCCCGTGGGATCCGTCCAGAATACGCGAGGAGTTTCGAGCATGGACAATGTCTTGGCAGTGGTCTTGGCAGGTGGCAAGGGCGAACGACTGGAGCCTTTGACGCGAGACCGGGCCAAGCCCGCGGTCCCCTTCGGAGGTGCTTACCGCATCATCGATTTCACGCTGTCCAACTGCCTCAACTCGGGCCTGCGCAAGCTGCTGATTCTGACCCAGTACAAGGCGATGAGCCTGGATCGCCACATCAATCTGGGTTGGCGGCGCCTGCTCTGCCGTGAGCTGGGCGAATTCATCGACGTCGTGCCACCGCAGCAGCGCATCGACGAGCACTGGTACCAGGGCACGGCGGATGCCGTCTACCAGAACATCTACACGCTGGAGAAGGAGCGCCCCGACTACGTCGTGATCCTGGCCGGCGACCATATTTACAAAATGGACTACGCCAACCTGGTGCAGTATCACAAAGACACTCGTGCCGACCTGACGGTGGGCGCGCTGCGCGTGCCGGCCAGCGAGTCGCGCCACTTCGGCGTGGTCGAGGCCGAGGCCGATCAGCGCATCCGCGGATTTCACGAGAAGCCGGCCGTGCCCGTGACCATTCCCGGCGACGATGCCCACATCTTCGCCTCGATGGGCATTTACGTCTTCACCGCTCGTTTTCTCTTCGAGCAACTGTGCCTGGACGCCACGCGGCCCGGCAGCCGTCACGACTTTGGCCGCGATATCATCCCCGCGATCATCGACACCCATCGGGTGTTCGCCTTTCCGTTTCGCGATGAGAATCGCAAGCAGGACGCCTATTGGCGCGACGTCGGCACGCTGGACGCCTATTACGAAGCCAACATGGACCTGGTCTCGGTCGACCCGCAACTGAACATGTACGACGAGCACTGGCCGATCCGCACTTACCTGCCGATCTACCCACCGCCGAAGTTCGTGTTTGCCGAGGAAGGGTTCAACGCGCGCCGCGGGCAGGCGCTCGATAGCATTCTCTGCCAGGGCTCGATCGTCTCGGGCGGCACGGTGGAGCGCTCGATTCTGGGCAGCAATACCCGGGTCAACAGCTTTGCCCACGTGCAAGACTCGATCCTGCTGGACCATGTGGACATTGGCCGACATGCCCGCGTGCGCCGCGCGATTATCGACAAGGGCGTGCGCATTCCGGCGGGCGCGGAGATCGGCTTCGACCCCGAGGCCGATCGGGCCCGCGGCTTTACGGTCAGCGAGGGGGGCATCGTCGTGATCGCCAAGGCCGACGGAGTCGACCACTTCGTCGAGGCCGAAGCGATGCACGGTTAGCGCCCCGCGAGGCGCACAGAGATACGACTACCCGCGAGTCAGGGCACAGCACCACACGTTTTTTGGCGCTGACCGCACAACACTACTCACGGGAGACACATTCGATGAATCGCGATACGCTTGCGCCTCGCTCGTCCAACGGTTTCAGTAGCCGTTTTCTTATTTTTCCGCGCGGCTGGATTCTTGCAGCAATGCTCGTGACGGCTTGCTGGCTGGCGATCCCCGCGCCGTCGCTGGCACCCACCCCGGCGCAGGCCGACACGGTCGCCTCGGCCCAGGGCGAGCTCATTTACGTGCCGATCTACTCCTCGATCCACTACACCGACAGCAAGCAAACGCTGGAACTGGCCGCCACGCTCTCGATTCACAACGTCAATCCTGACCGTGCCATCACGCTGGCGCGGGCCGACTACTACGACACTACCGGCAAGCTGCTCAAGCGGTTTGTCGACAAACCGGTCGCGATGGGTCCGCTGGCCACCCGCAATCTGGTGATCGAGCAGGCCGACCGGGCCGGCGGCAGCGGCGCCAACTTCCTGGTCGAGTGGACCGCCGGAGAAGAGGTCGTCAGCCCGATCGTCGAGGCGCTGATGGTCAACGCCTCGTCGAACCTGGGCATCTCTTTCATGTCACCAGGCAAGGTGATCCGCAATCTCGGACGCGCGAAGAACTGAGCTGCGACAATTCGAGAGCACGCTGCCGCGAGAGAATGCGGGGCGCAAAAAAAAGGCCCCCGGAAAGGCTGTGTCCCAGGGGGGCAAAGGACAGCAACCTTTTCCGGGAGCGATTGGACACTGGCGACGTCGAGCAGCAGCCACGCGAACCTCGCGACATCTGCTGCAACTCGACGCGTCTTTGATTCCGAAGCGTACCGCCGGCATCCTTGCCAACGGGAACCGCTTCGTGGTCCGCAGGAGAGCCACCGGCTCCCCCCATGCAGACCCATCCACATGGACTGCTCGTGTTCGGTTTTAGCGCTTCGAGTGGCCTCGCTCGAAGTGCGTCGCTTGCTTTTCTCACACGTGTTTCCACGTCGTGAGGCGGGAGAATAGGGGAATCACCATATGGGGTCAAGGGCGGTTTTTGCCGGGCATTCACGCTATTTTTTGGCCCATGTCTGGTGGCAGAAAAGCCCCAGCTCTGGCGCAACAAAAAAGGCGAGGCCGGGCACGAAACCCAGCCTCGCCAATCACTTTCTGCTCGCTCGAAGAGCAACCACGCTTGGTGGCGCACTGCGACGCTAGCGTGCCGCGCGACGTCGGCGAATCACCGCCAGGCCCAGCGCGCCCACGGCCGCCAAGGCCCAGGTCGACGGCTCGGGCACGTTCTGGAAATCGATCGTGTCGCCGCTGTTGAGCACGCTGGTCTGTACCCAGTCGAGATAGGTCAGATTGTTGCGCTGGAAACTGCCCAGCACAAAGCCGACGCGAAACAGCGTGCCGCCGAAGACCAACGGTCCCCAGGTGCCGTCGGCGGCCCAGCCGGCGAGCGTGTTGGTCGAGGCGCCGCCCGGTGCGCCGGGGCCGTACAGATTAAACTGCGACGTGCCGTCGGCGGTCGCCGTGTTCCAAGCGTTGCTCGCGTTGGCAGGCAACACGTAGACCAACGTGTACTCCGACGAGTTGGTGCCGATCACGCCCAGGTTCAAGCCGAGCGTGCGAGCCTGCGCATTGTCCTGCGAGAAGTAGCGATAGGTGGTGGAGAAGCCCGGGTCGGTCAACAGGCTGGCCGCTCCGATACCGCCGGCGTCGACGTAGCTGATGTCCGACTTGCCGGCGTTCGCATTGGTGCCGTCCAAGCGAATGTAGCCGAGCGAATTGAGCGAGCCGGTGGGACTGGCCGGCGGAGTCGCGCCCGCCGCGTCATTGACGACCTGGTTCTCGCCCATGAAGTTGAGCTGCTTGGCGATCAGGGTATCGTCACCCGCGGTGTAGGTGCCCGACATACCCGGCACGGTGTAGTTTGTGCCGCGCAGATTGGCGCCGGCCGGGCTCCGCGTGTCGTACGACATCCAGCCGTTGACGCCGAAATCATTGACCACGACGGTGGCTGCCCGAAGTTGCGCAGCAGATGCGCAGGCCGCGAGGGCGGCCAGGAACAACAGTTTGAAAGCCTTCATTAGCGTTCTCCTCAGGGTTGAATAGAGCTTGGCCACATCCTTCCTACACAATGGAAAGGGCCAGTATCGATAGCCGTCGCCGCGTCGTCAAAGCGCAGTGCCAGACTGGCCTTTCGAAACGAAGCACCACGACAGGGATCTGCGAGAAGTGTGACCAAGCTAGGTGGGTCGCGTGTATCTACACGCCACTCACTTCTTCACCTTGGCCACAAACGCCGCGGGGTCGCGCTCGAACGCTTCCTGGCAGCTATCGCAGCACAGAAACACCGTCACGCCGTCGTGCGTCATTTTTATGGGGGCGCCCATTGAGCCCAGCGCGTGATCCGACACCGGGCAGACCGCCTGCTTGATGGCGACGTCTCGGTCTACCGGATCCAGTTTCGCCAGCACGGCTGCGGGATCATCGGTCGACTCGGCGTTCATGTCGGCGCCAGCCGGAGGGCTTTGCGCTTTGGCGCAACCGAGCACACCCGAGATCACGATCGCCAACACTGCGAGCAGCAAATTCGGTAGTTGCATCGTGACGGTCTCCTTGGGGGCTGAACCTTACAAATCCGACAGGTTTCGCGCGCAGACGTTTGCATCTACTGCGAGCCGACTCACAAAGTACGGTCTTTTCCGCGGTGTTTCAAGACTCCGTTGCTTTCACAACGCGTGAGGGCTTGCCGAGCAGTGTCTCTGTCGAATTCGCGATGCTTCCAATTACAATCTTGTTAGGATTTTGAGACGTGAAACAACGGACGGCGTGGGCACAGGGCGCCGTCGGAGCAACGAGGCAACGCAACGCATGCGAGCCGCATCCAGCTACTGCACTTCGGGCGGTCCTTTGCCCGAGTGGCACGATTTCGTCTACGAAGCCAACGTGCCGTTTCGCGACCATCGACTGCCCGTGCTGTTGGCCGTGTTATGGATCGCCGTAGTTGACCTCTGTTGGCAGCGAACCAACCTGGCGATTCTCTACCTGGCGCCAATGTTTCTGCTGGCGGAATCGCGCTCTCCGCGCGCGCTCTGGCGACTCGCGGCGTTGATGGTCACATTGACCTACGGCGGTTTCCTTCTCAAGAACCTAATCGGTCCCCTGCGATATGAGGATGCCTTTGACGTTTACCGTCTGATCAATCGCACGCTCGTGGCCGCGACCATCGTGGCGCTCGTGCCGCTGATTGTTCTGTGGCAACGAACCCGCGCAAGCGACGGCGACGCGGAGTTGCCCGAATCGTTTCGCCGCGAGGATGAAGAGATCAGCGCCACGTTTGCTGCACTGATTTGCCTGCCGCTGGTGGCGGTGATCGCGATCATCGACCTGGTCGCGCCGGCCAACTACAATCTCGCCATTCTCTATCCAGTGCCCATCCTGATTTGCGCCTGGTCGCGCAGCAGGTCGATGATGTGGGCGATGCTCGTCGCCTTGCAACTGTTGAGCGTGCTGGCATTCTGGTGGGGTCCCGCACTCACGCAGGGCGACGATATGTCGCTCACCCGCAACCGCATCCTGACCGGGATCGTGCTATTGGTCGTGACCGTGATCCTGGATTACTGGATCAGCTCAGACCGCGCCCAGACGGCCCCGCGCGCCGAGTGAACCGAGCGGCCCTGCGGCGATGCTACTTGCCGACCTGGCGCGGGCGACGGGCCACGTCGTTCCCCTTGCGCTGCGCACTATAAGCCAGCGCAATCCAGCCGTGTTCGACCACGAACTGCGTGATCTCCAGGTTCTGCACGCGGGGGTCAGAGGTCAACGACTCTCCCAATAGCCGCAGGTCGCGGTTCTTCGAGAGCACCTTGCTGAAAATGCCATACAGCACGGTGCGACTCTTGACCCCCTTGCTTAGCGAAATACCGCTGTCGCGGACGAACAAGGGCGCCAAACCGTCGGGCTCAGGACGATAGGACGTCTTCACCGTGAAGTTCCGCCATCGCGAGGTACCTTGGCGGAGCTCCGCGAACGACAGGTGGACGTCCACGTGGTCGTCCTCGAACACCAACCGGACGGCATCCTGCGGGGCGAACGTCAGCCGCACGTCTTCGGGCAGGTCTTCCTGCTGGGCCAGCTTCGGCTGATCGAGCTTCTTGGCCAGCCAGGCGAAGAGCTGCTCCAGGGTGAATGTGCGGCCATCGAGCGAGAGGCCCTCCAGGCCGTTGTTCAGCGCCGATTGGTGAACCTGCAAACTGAACCAACTGTCCGAAGGCGCGCGCGGCCGAGGAGTGTGCGCGCCTAGTTGCTGCGGACCGGCCAGCCGCGCGCGGGCCACTGCCCGCTCGTCGGTCGTCGAGAGACTCACCGGCACCAGTTCCAGGCCTAGCCTCCTGAGCGTGCCCGAGTGCTTCTTCTCCAGTTCATCGGTCGCCTTGGAGAGCCGCGTGCGTATCTCTGCGTCCAGCTGGTCCTTGGCGCGGATCGCCACTTTTCGCTCGACTTCCCAGCGCGCTTCGTCGCGCTTCTCATCGTGCTGCGACCGGGCGATGTTGCGCACCAGCGGACCGAACAGCGGCACTCCGTCAAAGTCGGTCTCCACGCTCCGCAGATAGTTGAACGTGTTCTCCGCCTCCGACTGCGCCGGCCAGATCGCCAGCCCAGCGGGGCCCAGCACGAACAGCTTGCGAACCAGAAACGTCGATTGCCCCTGGCCGTACAACCTGGCCGGACCGCTGGAGGCCACGGTGTCCGACGAGACCACACCGCTGGCCTCCAGCCCCAGGCGAATCCGTCGCGGGTCGGGCACCAACACCACCGACAACTTGGTAAAAGTCGTGCTGCGGCCCGAGACCTGGGCGTCCATCACCGTGTCGCGCACGGCAGACTCGACGGCGTCGGGCTGAGGCACAAGCAGGTTGACCATTTCGCTGGTGACTGCCGCACGCACGTTCGCATTGCGGTAATGGGTTTCCAGATGCTTGCCCAGCGCCGCGGCCATGGCCGGCGACGACCAGCCCAGCCCGCGTTCGTCATTGGCCACCTGCCAGGCGTCGCTGGGGAGCTCGGTCTGCTCGTAGCGGTCCAAGTGCTCAAGCAACCGCTGGGCAGTGATCGTCTCGGCCGCCCAGGTTCGCAGCTCGATCGCCAACTTGCCCAGGGATCCTTCAGCAATGAATTTTCGCTGCGCCAGTGTCAGGTCTGGCGAGGCCAGCCGATCGAGTACACGGCGAGCCAGGACGCGGCGCTGGTCGGCCCCGTCATCGGACGCGTCGTCGGCCCCGTCATCAGATCGAATCGCGCGCGAAAGGGCGTCGAGCTGCAAATACTCACGCCACGCCGAGCCGGCAGGCGCACGGGCGGCCAATGACTCGACCTCGGCCAGCACGGCGGCGATGCGCACCGTCGACCCCGCCTCCGCGGAAGTCTGCTGTTCGTCCAGCGTCGCGGCCGACTCCCAGATGTCCACCCAGCGGCGCAGCGAGTAGTGGGCGCGGATCAGCTGGGCCTCGCGCGTCACGGTGGGCCGGTCCGCGGGAGGGTCGGCGTCTGCCAACCGGCGCAGCTCGGCCAGGGTTGCCAATCGCGATCGCGACGCGCCCTTCGGGTCGCGACATAACTCGTGAATCAGATCGCCGGACTCAAGCGCCCAGCTCGCGTCGGGCTCGTCACGCACCACTTCTGCCAGTTGTCGCAACAAGACCTTGGGCAATGGCCAACCTGACGGATCTTGCGTGGCGGCGGGTTCGGACTCGGCAATCGTCTCAGGGCCCGCCTCGTTATCATCCGCCGATTCGGCGGGCGGCGCCGGCTCGATCGCGACCTGCTCGGTTTCGTGAGCCACTTCGGCCGGTTCCGAAGTGCGGACCTCGGCGGCGAACTCGGACACTGCCGGCGGCGGAGTCGGCGCGGCGGGCGGGTTGTAAAATGTGATCGGTATCTCGGGCTCGGGATCGAGACGCAGGTCTACCGGCTGCGGAGCTTCCGGCCGGGAAGGCCGCTCGACGCTCTCGGACCGCTCGTAGTCGCTTTCTGCGGGACGTCGCGGACCGGTGGCGACCTGCGTCTGTCGCAGCGCTGCCAGGTGCGCGATTGTTTCGGGTCGCGACATCCGGTCCCATGCGCGCGGAGCCGTCAGGCTCAACACGAACAGACACGCCAGGATACCCAGGTAGGGCCAGATCGGGCTTTGCTGTTTTCTCTTCATCCACCTCACTCCTCTTAGCGAGATCGAACGGCGCGCAAACCATCGGCGAGCCAATCGAGAACCATACGATCCCGCATTCCCTTAGAATCGGAGAACTGGGGGGAGCAAGTAGAACCCGATTTCGCTGAAGATCTGGTCACGTTTGCCACGCGGTGTCTCTGGGAGGCTGCCGCTTAAGCAAGGCAGGTCCGCGGCGCGCGACTTTGCCGCCGCTAGCACGCTGTTCGCGCACACCCCTGCAAGACCGCCTGCGTTCAGGTCTTAGCATCGCGGCAGCGTGCCCGACCGAGACCGTTGATTGCTGAGGCCATGACCAGGCCGTAAGATGGCCGTATCTTGCGCAATTTCTCCCGCGGAATTTTCTGCCATGCGTTGGCCGCTGCGATATCAGATCCTGGTCCCGTTCGCCGCGGTCATGCTGGCCGTGGTGCTGGTTGATAGCTTGCTAGATGCCTACCTGGCAGCACAGCGCACTCAAAGCCAGCTCGAGCGTCAACTGGATGGCATGGCGCAGACCCTCGTGAGCACCAACTTTCCGCTCACTGACTCGGTGCTGCGGCAAGCACGCGGCCTGTCGGGCGCCGAGTTCGTGCTGACCGACGCCGATGGCCGCCCAAGGGCTACGAGCCTGTCGGGAGACGAGATTCCGGCACTCGCGGGCGACGGTGTCGCGGGCAACGGCGGCGCGGGCGACGGCGTCTTGGGCAAGCGTCTGCGGTTGGGAGACAGGACGACCGTGGCCGATCAAGAATATTTTCGCGCGGCGCTGGCGGTCCGCCCGCGGGGCGCGAGCGATCAGGGCCAGGTCCTGCACATTCTTTATCCCCGCCGCGACCTGCAAGAGGCCCGCTGGCAGGCGGCCTATCCCTCGCTGGTCGTCGGCGGCTTGCTCTTGGGCGTGGTCGCGGTGCTGGCCACGGTCATCGCCGGGCGCTTGAGCCGGCCGATCCTGGAGCTGCGGCAACAATTGAGCCGGCTGGTGCAGGGTCAGTTTCGGCCCGTACCGCTGCCGACTCGCAACGACGAGCTGCGCGACCTGGTCGGCTCGGTGAACCTGCTGGGCGATCAATTGGAGGAATCGCGCCGCGCGATCGAACGGGCCGAGCGGCTCACCCTGCTGGGTCAACTCAGCGGCGGACTGGCGCATCAACTGCGCAACAGCGTCACCGGAGCGCGGCTCGCCGTGCAGCTTCACCAGCGCCACTGCCGGCACGATGACCGCGAGAGCCTGGTCGTCGCACTACGGCAGTTGAAGATCACTGAGTCGCACTTGCAGCAGTTTCTCTCGGTTGGCCAGCCCAATCCGCCGCGCCGCGCTCGCTGCGACCTGCGACAACTGGTCTCTGAAGTTGCTTCGCTCTTGGCCCCGGCGTGTGACCATCACCGCGTGACGCTGGTCTGCGACACACCGGCCACGATGCGCTACGAACTATGGGCCGACGGTGAGCAGCTCCGCCAGTTGCTGGTGAACCTGACGCAAAACGCCATCGAGGCGGCCGGCTCCGGCGGCTGGGTGCGGATCACGCTGGCCGATTCCGCCGCGGCCACCACGCTGCGCGTTGTTGACAGCGGCCCGGGGCCCAACGCGGCTGTGCGCGATCATCTGTTCGAGCCGTTTGCCACGGGCAAGCCGGAAGGTGTCGGGCTGGGGCTGACCGTGGCGCGTCGGATCGCCGAGGCCCATGGGGGCACGGTCCGGCACGTCGAGGGTCGACCCACCTGCTTCGAGGTGGCGCTGCCGATAGTTGAGCCTGAACAGACGTCAGCATCGATCGCCGATGTCGACGCGCCCGCGAGTCGAACCAAGCAACCGATCACCGCAACCTGAGCACCAAGTTTTGAGCCTGCCATGAGCCATGTTCTGATCGTCGACGATGAAGAGAGTATCTGCTGGGGCCTGGAGCGGTTGTTGACCGAGACCGGCCACGAGGTGAGCGTGGCGGCTTCGGCCGAGGAAGCATTCAATACCGTCGCGCGCCGCAGACCGGACCTGGTCGTTCTGGACGTTCGCCTGCCGGGCATGGATGGCCTGACCGCCATGCAGCATTTGACCGAGCTGGCCGGACCGGTGCCGATCGTCGTGGTCACGGCCTTCGGCAATTTGCAGGTTGCCGTGACCGCCATGCAAAACGGCGCCTTCGATTACCTGGCCAAGCCGTTCGACCTGGAGCAGGCAGCTACGGTGATCGATCGGGCGCTGGCGCATCGGGCTGGTGACAAGCTGACTCCGGCCGCGCCAATGCCGGTCGGATTGGGACAAGAGCTACTGGGCACCAGCGCCGCGATGCAAGAAGTCTTCAAGCGGATTGCGCTGGTGGCGCCCACCGGCGCGTCGGTGTTGATCACCGGTGAAAGCGGCACCGGCAAGGAGCTGGTGGCGCGGGCCATTCACCGGCACTCCGCCCTGGCCGACCGGCCGTTCGTGCCGGTGCACCTGGCGGCCCTGAGTCCGACGTTGATCGAAAGCGAGCTGTTCGGCCACGTCCGCGGCGCCTTCACCGGCGCTGAAGGATCGCGGCAAGGCATCCTGGAGCTGGCCGACCAGGGCACCGTGTTCTTCGACGAGGCCGGCGACATTCCGCCCAACGTGCAGGTCAAGTTGCTGCGGGTCCTGGAGCAGCACGAAGTGACACCGGTGGGCAGCGCGCAGTCGCGGACCACGGCCTTTCGCGTGATCGCGGCCACGAATCGCGATCTGAAGGACGACTACGCAGGGTTCTCGCTGCGCCGCGACCTGTACTTCCGGCTGGCTGCCTTTGAGATCGAGCTGCCTCCGCTGCGCGCGCGGGTTGAAGACATCCCGTTTCTGGCCAATCATTTCCTGGCCCGCATCCAACGCTCGGGGCAAAGCGCCACACGGTTCACCCGCGCCGCACTCGAAGAGCTGTGCCGACGAAGCTGGCCCGGCAACGTCCGCCAACTGCGGCACGCCGTGGAGCACGGAGCCCTGCTGGCCCGGGGGCAAGAGATCGACCTGGAGCACCTGCCGCCGCCGATGGATGCACCATCGCCGAAATGCGCCGCGGGCGAGCTCGCAACGGCCGTGCGCGACTGGGCCGAACAGCGGCTGGGCGAACCCGCGACAAAGAACGGACTCTATGAATCATTTTTGACCCAGGTCGAGCCTCCCTTGTTCAAGGCCGTCCTGCACAGCACGTTTCAAAATCATTCGGCGGCCGCGGATGTGCTGGGAATTCACCGAGCCACGTTGCGCAAGAAGCTGCGCGAGCGGCACGATACTCCTTAGCAATTCATGGCCGCGGCAGCAGGGCGGCCACGGTTCGTTACCGCTCGATCAATACCGTGTCGGCATGCTCGTAACCAGGTGCGCAGCAGCACAAGAAGACCAGTGTGGTCGGGCCGGTGTTGGTGATCTCATGGGGGGCGCCCGGCGGGATCGCGATCGCGTCGCCGGGGACGACCTTCGAGGTCTCGTCGCCGATCTTCATCAACCCCTGGCCAGAGAGAATGTAGTAGATCTCTTCGGTGAGAGGATGATAGTGCGGCGAGGTGCTGGCGCCGGGGGCGAGCCGCGCTTCGGCCAGGCTCTGATGGCGAATGCACGAGTTGCGGTGAGCCAACAGCTCGCGAATCTCCGAGCCGTCCTTGGTGGCAAAGCTCGCCACGCGATCCAGATTTTGAATGTCCATCTGTGCGTAAAACCCTGGGCGGTGACGGTGGTCCGTGTCAGGCGGGCGGGGCTGTCGAATCCGCCGCCGAGCGGACCTCGGCCGCGCGACAGATCGCGACCACGGCCGGCGGATACTCACGAATATCCCAGTCGTCGGGCCGAGGCAATAGTCGAACGTCGAACAACTTGTCGGACTCGACCACGAATACGCTGTCTGCCGGCGCTCGAACGAACAGCTCTCGGAGCATCGCCATCATCTGATCTTGCCGGTCGCGAAAGAAGGCATAGGGGGGCGAGCAGAATACCAACCAGGGCAGCGTCGCGTCGGCCGTGGGCTGAACGGCCCAGACGAAGGCGCTGGCTGCTAGCACTTCCACACGGTCGGCGACGCCCAGCTCGGCGACGTTGCGGCGGATGGTGTTGGCCGTGGGAAAGTGCTGCTCGATGATCGTGGCCCGGGGCGTGCCGCGGCTAATCGCTTCGATCGCCAGGGCGCCGGTGCCGGCAAACAAGTCGATCGCATGCCGGCCCTGCACGTCATAACCGAGCAGGTTGAACACGGCTTCGCGGGTGCGGTCCTTCATGGGCCGGGTGCGCGGGTCGGGTACGGCATAGAGCAGCTTGCGGCCGCGCAGCGTGCCGCCGATGATCCGCGGGGGCGACGCGGTCACCGACGGATCTTCGCCGCCGACCGGCTGCGACGATCGTTTGCTGTCTTTACGTCGATTGACCATGGAGCACAGCGGTCTACCTAGGAAACGAGTCGCTCGGCAGGGCCCTACCGCCCACGCGAGACCTGAATTTCTCCGGGCCGGAAACGACCCGTGGCCCCAGTATCCGGGCCACCGCCGGCCGCGTAAAGGCGGCCCCCCGACCCCCAACGGATGCCTCGCGATTCTGTTATGCTAATAGTATCCATCTGGTTGCCGCACCACCCCCGATTGACCTTTCCGAGGAAAGTCCCCCATGCTCGTTTGCCGCATGTTGCTGATTTTGTTGATTGGTTTCGTTTGCAACCTGGCGCTGGCGGCGCCGGATGACGCTGAGCAGGCCGACACGCCGGCGGCAAACTTTGCCAGGATCAACAGCGAATTCCGTGCGCAGATATCCAAATTGAGATCCATTCAAAAGCGATTCAGCGACAAAAACACCGAACAGGATACGAAAGACGAACTCAAGACCGAGTTCGACCAGCGGTTGGAAGAGGTCCGCAAGCTTGAGCCGCAATTGGCCAAGGCCGCGCTACGCAGCTACCTAGCGGCGCCTGATAAGACACCCGAGGAACACGAATACCTGTTCGTCTACCTGACTGGACTGATTCAGGCCGACGACTACGACAAGGCCGCCGACATCGTCAAGCTCTTGATCAAGAACGGCTACGAGCACAAGTATTTCAACCTCGTGGCGGGCCTGGCGTTCTTCGGAACGATGGACTTTGACAACGCCGAGAAGTATCTGACTTTGGCCAAGGAGGCCAACGAGCTCGACGCCACGGGATCGCGGTATTTGCCGTTGATTGAGCGGCATAAGTACCGCGAATTGTGGGCCCAGGAGCTCAAGCTGCGCGAGGCCGAGGACAAGGCCGGCGACCTCCCCAAGGTCAAGTTGAACACCAGCAAGGGCGACATCGTCATTGCACTCTTGGAAAACGAAGCGCCGATCGCCACGGCCAATTTTATTCAGCTGGTCGAAAAGAAGTTTTATGATGGCATCAGCTTCCATCGGGTCATCCCCGGCTTCATGGCCCAAGGCGGCGACCCCAAGGGAGACGGCACCGGCGGTCCCGGCTACACGATTCCCGATGAGTGCTTTGAAGACGACCACCGCAGCCACTTTCGCGGCACGCTCAGCATGGCCAACACGGGCCAGCGCGACACGGGCGGATCGCAGTTCTTTCTGACCTTCCTACCCACGGCGCACCTCGACGGCAAACACACGGTGTTCGGTCGCGTGGTCGAGGGCATGGACGTGTTGGCCAAGCTGCAGCGATTGCAGCCGGGCGACCCGGCCACGCCCGACCGTATCATCAAGGCCACTGTGATTTCCAAGCGCAATCACAAGTACGAGCCCGTCAAACGGCCCGAAAAGTCGTAGACCCAACAGCGCGCTCAACCTGTCCGAACTCTCGGGCCGGCCTGCACCAGCACTTGGCTACCACCAAGATGCCTCGATGGCGGCAGTGTCCGCGTTGAGCCGCTTCGCACGCTCGCCGGTCCCGTTGGGCGGTCTGCCCCACCCTTTTGGCGTCGGAAGCGGTATTGCTCTTTCGGCAACCTCACCGCGTTCGTCCCAGTGGCCGCAAGCAATCCGCGACTGTCGCGCCGCAGCAAGAATGCTAATGTCACTGCGTGAGGCAAAGGTCGTTAATATCGTCGTAAAGTGTTTAAAATAAGTCACTTAAAAAAGTTGTCCGAGCCTCCGCCTGGCTGCCAGCCCCGGCTTTTTATGCAGCATTGACCGCAAGGAACTGCTTGACGGCGGCCCCAAGGACGCCTAACTTATCATGTTTGCCTCAAATCTTGCGTTCGCACTCTATTCAAATCTCTCATCAGGTGTTCGACTCCGATGCAGTTGAAATCCTTGAAGGTTTTCTGCGACGTCGTCGGCTGGAGGAGCTTTTCCCGGGCCGCCGACGAGAACGGCATTTCCCAGTCGGGCGCCAGTCAGGTGGTCAACCAACTGGAGCGTCGGCTGGGAGTGAAGTTAATCGATCGATCCAAACGCCCCTTCGTGCTCACGCCCGAGGGCGAGACCTACTACGAAGGCTGCCGCAAGCTGGTGCAGCGATACGACGCTCTGGAGGACCAGGTCCGCACGCTGCACGAAGAGGTCTCGGGCCGGGTGCGCGTGGTCTCGATCTACTCGGTCGGCCTGCACCACATGAGCCAATATCTGCAAACGTTCTTGAGTCAGTATCCCAAGGCCAATGTGCGGCTCGAGTACCAGCACCCGCATCGGGTCTATGAGGCCGTGGAAAAGGATCACGCCGACCTGGGGCTCGTTAGCTATCCGCGCGCGTCACGCACGATCGAGGCCATGGGCTGGCGCGAAGAGCCGATGGTGCTGGTCTGCGCCCCGAGCCACCGGCTGGCCGGTTACAAAAACGTCGACTTCGAGAATCTTGCCGGCGAGAACGTGATCGGCTTTGACAGCGACCTGACGATTCGCCGCGAGATCGACCGCGTGCTGCAACTGCACGATGCCGAGGTTCGCGTGGTTATGGAGTTCGACAATATCGAAACGATCAAGCGGGCCATCGAGATCGATGCCGGCGTGGCCCTGCTGCCCGAGCCGACCGTGCGGCGTGAGGTCGAGGCCGGCACGCTGGCGATGGTGCCGTTGTCGACCGACGAACTGGTGCGGCCGCTGGGCATCATTCATCGCCGCGGCAAAGAGTTGGGCAGCACCGCGCGGCGGTTTATTGAGCTGTTGCAGGCCGAGACCCAGAGCGCGTCGCTCGAGCCGCAAGCAACTGAGGCCACGAGCGAACATTCTCCCGCTTGCTGCGCGGGCACGCACGAGACAAACGGCCGCCACGAGAACGGCCTGGCCAATGGCCATGCAGCAGGCGGCCCAAACGGCGCCGGCGGAGCGAATGGCAACGGGAACGGCGCAGCCGGCGAGCATGCCGGCAGCGCATTGACGGGCGGCGGCTTTGCCAACGGCCGCGGCGAAGCGCCGCAACGCAACCGCAAGGAACTTGTCACGACGACCGGCCGAACTGCCGAGCGATCAGCAAAGGTGGCCGGAAAGGTGGCAGCAAAGTGAGCGAAGCGAAGGGAAACGCCATGCAAAAAATCAAACGAAACTACGGCCTGCCACCCAAGCAAGGTCTGTACGATCCCGAGCAGGAGCACGACGCCTGCGGCGTGGGCTTCGTCGTCAATATCCGTGGCGAAAAGAGCCATCAGATCGTCCGTTCCGGCCTGGAGATCCTGGTCAACCTGACGCATCGCGGCGCCTGCGGCTGCGATCCGTTGACCGGTGACGGGGCTGGGATCCTGACGCAGATTCCGCACGAGTTCTTCCAGGCCAAGGCCACCGAGCTGGGCATCACCCTGCCCGAGCGCGGAGACTATGGCATTGGCGCCTTGTTCCTGCCGCGTGACGCCGCCGAACGGCGCCATTGCGAGGAGCGCTTTGAGCACTTCGTGGCCGAGGAAGGCCAGACCTTCCTGGGCTGGCGCGACGTGCCGGTCAACTCCAGCGTGCTGGGGCACACGGCTCACGACGTGGAGCCGGTGATTCGCCAGATGTTCATCGGCCGCGGCGCCAAGACGCCCCCCGACATGTTCGAGTGGAAGCTGTTTGTGATCCGCAAGCTGCACGCTCGCGACATCGCCGGCAGCGACCTGTCGCAGAAGCAGTTCTGCTACGTGCCGAGCCTGTCGTCGCGGGTCGTGATCTACAAAGGTCTGCTTCTGGCCGACCAGGTGGAGACGTTCTATGCGGACCTGGCCGATCCGCGATTCATCTCGGCGCTGGCGCTGGTGCATCAGCGGTACAGCACCAACACGTTTCCCACCTGGGACCTGGCGCACCCGTTTCGTTTTCTGGCTCACAACGGCGAGATCAATACGCTGCGTGGCAACATCAACTGGATGCACGCCCGCGAGAGCATGTTTGCCAGCGAAAAATACGGCGCCGACCTGAAGAAGATCTGCCCGGTGTGCATTCCCGGTGCGAGCGATTCGGCCGTGTTCGACAACGCGTTGGAACTGCTGGTGCTCACCGGCCGCTCGCTGCCCGAGGCCATGAGTATGCTCATTCCCGAGCCGTGGCAGAAGCACGAGAGTATGCCGGACGACCTGAAGGCATACTACGAATACCAATCCTGTCTGCTCGAACCCTGGGATGGCCCGGCCTCGATGGCCTTTACCGACGGCACCCTGATGGGCGCCCTGCTGGACCGCAACGGGTTGCGACCCAGCCGCTATTGGGTGACCAAGGGCGGGCTGGTGGTGATGGCGTCCGAGGCGGGCGTGCTGCAGATTCCGCCCGAAGAGGTCGAGTTCAAGGGCCGCCTCCGACCGGGTCGCATGTTCCTGGTCGACACGGCGCAAGGACGAATCATCGCCGACGACGAGGCCAAGCGTTCGCTGGCCTCGAAGCGCCCCTATCGCCAATGGCTCAACGAAAATCTGCTGACCCTGGACGATCTGCCGGCGGTGGCGGACGTCAATGGCCACTTGGACGAGCCGATTTTGAGCCTGCAGCGGACCTTTGGCTACACGCTCGAGGACCTAAAGATCCTGATGGCGCCGATGGCCACCGACGCCATGGAGGCGATCGGCTCGATGGGCAACGACACACCGCTGGCCGTGCTCAGCGATCGGCCGCAGTTGCTTTACAATTACTTCAAGCAGTTGTTTGCCCAGGTCACCAATCCGCCGCTCGACGCCATTCGCGAGGAAATCATCACCTCGCTGATCACGACCATCGGCTCTGAAGGCAACCTGCTGGCCGAAACGCCCGAGCAGTGCCGGCTGTTGCGGTTGGACCAGCCAATCCTGACCAACACCGAGCTGGAGCGGATTCGCCAACTTGAGCGACCCGGCTTTGTCAGTCGCACGCTGTCCATTTTGTTTCCGCGGAGCGAAGGCGCCGCGGGCATGCGGCGGCGGTTGGACGAGCTGCGCAGCGAGGCATCGCAGGCGATCGCCGACGGCGTAACCATGCTGATCCTGTCCGATCGCGGGGCCAACGCCACACTGGCGCCCATTCCCGCGCTATTGGCCACCAGCGGCGTGCACCACCATCTGGTGCGCGAAGAGAGCCGCACGCACTGCGGACTAATCGTCGAGACCGGCGAAGCGCGCGAGGTACACCACTTCGCCCTGCTCACCGGATACGGCGCCGGCGCGATCAACCCCTATCTGGCTTTCGCCACGCTGCGACAGATGCGCGACGATGGGTTGTTCTCCGAGGAGTACGGCTACGAAAAACTGGAGAAGAACTACGTCAAGGCGATCGGCAAGGGCCTGCTCAAGGTGGCGTCCAAGATGGGCATCTCCACGCAGGCCAGCTATCGCGGTGCGCAGATCTTTGAGGCAATCGGCCTGAACAGCGAATTCGTCAAGGAGTTTTTCACACGCACCGCCAGCCGCATTGAGGGCGTGGGCCTGGAGGCGATCGCCGAAGAGTCGATCCGCCGTCACGAGCACGCTTACCCGCGCAACGACGTGCCGCAGACCTTGGACCTGGACGTCGGCGGCCAGTACCAGTGGCGCCGCAAGGGCGAGGCCCACATCTTCAGTCCCGAGGTGATCGCCAAGCTGCAGCAGTCGACGCAACTGAACAGCCGCGAGGAGTTCCGCAAGTTCTGCGCGCTGATCGACGAGCAGCAACGGCAACTGCTTACCTTGCGCGGCCTGTTGCAGTTTAAACCGACCGATAAGCCGGTGCCGCTCGAAGAGGTCGAGTCGGCGGTGAACATCGTCAAGCGGTTTGCCACCGGCGCCATGTCGTACGGCTCGATCTCGCGAGAGGCGCACGAGACCCTGGCCATCGCCATGAATCGCATCGGCGGCAAGAGCAATACGGGCGAAGGGGGCGAAGACCCGGTCCGCTTCCAACCCGATGCCAATGGCGACCTCCGCTCAAGCGCCATCAAGCAGGTGGCCAGCGGCCGCTTTGGCGTGACCAGCGAGTATCTGGTCAGCGCCAAGGAACTGCAGATCAAGATGGCGCAGGGGGCCAAACCCGGCGAGGGCGGACAACTTCCCGGCCACAAGGTCGATAAGGAAATCGCCCGCATCCGCTACAGCACGCCGGGTGTCGGCTTGATCTCGCCGCCGCCGCATCATGACATTTACTCGATCGAGGATCTGTCTCAACTGATCCATGACCTGAAGAACTCAAACCGCGAAGCGCGGATTTCGGTGAAGCTAGTGGCCGAGATCGGCGTCGGCACGGTCGCCGCCGGCGTGAGCAAGGGCAAATCCGACGTGGTGCTGATCAGTGGCCACGACGGTGGCACCGGCGCCAGCCCGCAAACTTCGATCAAGCACGCAGGCGCCCCCTGGGAGCTTGGCCTGGCCGAGACCCACCAGGTGCTGGTGATGAACGACCTGCGCGGGCGGATCGTCGTGCAGACCGATGGCCAATTGCGCACGGCCCGCGACATCGCGATCGCCACGATGCTGGGTGCCGAGGAGTGGGGCATTGCCACCGCGGCGCTCGTGACCGTGGGTTGCATCATGATGCGCAAGTGTCATCTAAACACCTGCCCGGTCGGCGTCGCCACGCAAGACCCGGAGCTGCGCAAGAAGTTTCACGGCAAGCCAGAGCACGTGGTCAACTACTTTTTCCTGCTGGCCGAGGAGCTGCGCGTGATCATGGCCGAGCTCGGCTTCCGCACGATCAACGAGATGGTGGGCCGGGTCGACCGGTTGGACACGCGGCATGCGATCGCGCACTGGAAGGCCAAGGGGCTCGACTTCTCGTCGGTCCTGCACAAGCCTGAGGTGCCCGACCACTTCGCCACCTACTGTGCCCAGTCGCAGGACCACGGCTTGGACAAGTCGATGGACATGACGCTGCTGCTAGACCTGTGCAAGCCGGCGCTGGAGCGGCAAGAGCCGGTCGAAGTGGAGTTGCCGATCCGCAACGTGCACCGCACCGTGGGCACGATCCTGTCGAGCGACGTCACCAGGCTTTACGGCCGCGGCGGTTTTGCCAAGGAAGACACGATTCAACTGAACTTCCGCGGCAGTGCCGGCCAGAGCCTCATGGCCTTCGGCGTGCACGGCGTCACGGTGCGCGTCGAGGGGGACGTCAACGATTACTGCGGCAAGGGTCTGTCGGGCGGCAAGATCATCGTCTATCCGCCGCGCGAGAGCACCTTTGTGCCCGAGGACAACATCATCGCCGGCAACGTCGTGCTGTACGGAGCGACCAGCGGCGAGATGTACCTGCGAGGCATTGCCGGCGAACGGTTCTGCGTGCGCAATAGCGGCGCCAGCGCCGTCGTCGAGGGCGTGGGCGACCACGGTTGCGAATACATGACTGGCGGCCGGGCCGTGATCCTGGGCAAGACCGGGCGAAACTTTGCCGCCGGCATGAGCGGTGGCATCGCCTACGTGCTCGACACCGATGGCAGCTTCCCGCCGCTGGTGAACAAGGAAATGGTCAGCCTGGAGGATCTCAGCGACCCAGCCGATCAGGACACCGTGTTGCAGTTGGTCCGCCGGCACGTGGAATACACCGGCAGCACGCGGGGTCGCTGGGTGCTGGACAACTGGCCGCACCTGCTGGGCAAGTTCGTCAAGGTGATGCCCAACGACTACAAGCTCGCCCTCAAGCGGCTGCAAGAAGACGCTCAGATAATCGCCGAAGAAGGAAAGCTCGAGGTGGCCCGTGGGTGATGTTCGTGGATTCATGAAGTACGGTCGCAACTACGTTCCCAAGGAAGCGGTTGCCGATCGTCTGAAGCACTTCAACGAGTTTCTGAAGGTGCTGCCTTCCGAGGAGATGCAGACCCAGGGTGCTCGCTGCATGGACTGCGGCATTCCGTTTTGCCACACCGGCTGCCCGCTGGGAAACATCATCCCGGACTGGAACGACCTGGTGTATCGCGGCCGCTGGGAAGAAGCCAGCGAACGATTGCACGCCACGAACAACTTTCCGGAGTTCACCGGCCGGGTCTGTCCCGCGCCGTGCGAATCCGCCTGCGTGCTGGGCATCAACGAAGACCCCGTGTCGATCAAGCAGATCGAATGCACAATCGCCGATCGGGCCTTTGACGAAGGCTGGGTCACGCCCCAGCCGCCCGCCGCGCGCACCGGCAAACGCGTCGCCGTGGTCGGCAGCGGTCCCGCCGGCCTGGCCGCGGCGCAGCAGCTCAATCGCGCCGGCCATCACGTCACCGTTTTCGAACGGGCCGATCGGCCGGGCGGGCTGCTGATGTACGGCATTCCCGACTTCAAGCTGGAAAAATGGCGCGTCTGGCGGCGGATCGATCAGATGCGCGCCGAAGGGGTCGAGTTTCGCACCAATGCCAACGTCGGCGTGAACGTCGCGGTCGACGACCTGAAAAGCGACTACGACTCGATTCTGCTCACCGGCGGATCCACCCAGGCCCGCGACCTGACAATTCCCGGCCGGCAGTTCAAAGGCGTTCACTTTGCCATGGAGTTTCTGCCGCAGCAAAACAAGGTCAACCAGGGCGATTCGCTGGGCGACCAGATCCTGGCCACCGGCAAACACGTGATCGTGATCGGCGGCGGCGATACCGGCAGCGACTGCACGGGCACGTCCAACCGCCAGGGCTGCGCCAGCCTGACCCAGTTCGAGCTGTTTCCCACTCCGCCGGACGTCGGGCAATATCCCCGTGCCGCCCAGCGGCCGGCAAACACCCCCTGGCCCAACTGGCCCGTCATCTTCCGCACCAGCACCTCGCACGAAGAGGGCTGCAATCGCCAGTTCAGCATCGAAACCAAGGAGTTTCTGGGGGATGACGCGGGGCACGTCCAGGCGTTGCGCACGGTCAACGTCGAATGGATCAAGGACGACGCCGGCCGACTGTCGCCTAAGGAAGTCGCCGGCAGCGAGCAGACCTGGCCGGCGCAGCTCGTGCTGTTGGCGATGGGCTTTGTCGGCCCGGAGCGCAACGGCATGATCGAGCAATTGGGACTCCAGCTCGATCCGCGCGGCAACGTGAAGTGCGACGAAGAGTACGCCACGAGCGTGCCGGGCATCTTCGCCGCCGGCGATATTCGCCGCGGTCAGTCGCTCGTGGTCTGGGCGATTCACGAAGGTCGCGAAGCGGCCCGAGCGGTCGACAAACACCTGATGGGCGTGACCCACTTGCCCAGCGTCAACGCCGGCGACTTCGCCTGGCACTAAGCACCGCGCACCAGCCCTGCTTCTCCCGGCCCCTTACTTCGGCCGGGTGGTTCCGCGCGCCCTCCCTGGCAATCGGTCTGGGCGAACCCCGCTGTTCGCCGGTCCTGATTGCCCATTCGGCACCCCGCTGATTGCCTCTAACGGCGGTCCGTTTACGCCACCTGGCGCGGTCGGGACTGTTGGCCAGAGCTGGCCGCCTGAGCAGTTTAGTCAAATCACGTGAAGAAAATCGCCCGCCCCCGTCGAATAGACTTGTAGGCCGTCGCACCCGTGCGTGGGACGACCTCCTACCATAAGCCACATCTGAACAACGACTTGGGAACAGGCAGGTGACTGCAGTGAGCGGGCAATTCCACGCGCAGATGACGATCCTGGCTATCGACGACGAGGCGGCAGACCTCCTGCGGCTCTCGCAGGTCCTCATCTCAGGCGGCTATGCCTGCCATTGTGCCAGCGACTCCCCGACCGCGGCCGAGATGCTGCGGCAGGTCGCGCCCGACCTGATCATCGCCGACATCAATCTGGCCGGATACAGCGGCCTGACGATCTGTGAACAGCTCAAGCAGGACGCCGGTCTGACGCACGTGCCCGTGATGTTCCTCTCCGCCGGTCAGGTGCCGGACATCATCCGTCGCTCGCACTCACTCGGGGGCACCTATTACATCCGCAAGCCCTTCGACGCCGAAGTGTTGCTGGCCCTGGTCGCCAAAGCGCTGCCCGCCGTGCACCTGGTGTGAGAAGGCAGGCCTTAGGCGTTAGGCTTCGGGCACCAGGCTTCGGGGATTCGCCTCTTACCTGTAGCCCGGGGCCTGTAGCCCGCAGCCGCATCTGCTAGTAGTGCGGCGGCTTTTCGTCTTCGGGCTTGCGCTCCTCCGGCGGGCCGGCCGATAGCTGACCCACGCTCTCGCCGAGGTTCTTTGCGGTTCGCTCAAGCGCTTCAATCTGCTTTTGCTGCCTGAGCACGACCTGGTCCAATTCGCCAAGCGTGCGCTGCAGGTGCGTGAACAGCACCTCCATCTCCACGACCCGCGCTTCCAGCCGGTCGCGGTCGCTGTCGCCGCCTTTGCTCGCTTGCTGATCACTCATTGGCTATCAACCTCAACGATCAACCTTCACAGTGCTGAACTGTGTCTGCCGTTTGACGGTTCGAGGGAAGACCCGATAATACGGGCTGCTGGGCACCGCTCCCACGCGTGCGGCGCAGTTCATCCCTTGCGGAGGTCGCCATGGAAACGCAAACTGTCGAACAACTGACGCAGAAAAAGTGCCTGCCGTGCGAAGGCGGCGTGCCGAAGTATACGCCCGCGGAAGCCGGCCGCCAATTGACCAAGCTACCGGGCTGGCGACTCACCCACGACGGCGAACGAATTCGCCAGGACTGGGTGGTGAAAAACTTTACCGCGGGCATCGATTTCTTCCAGAGCGTCGCCGCAGCGGCCGAGGCCGACGGCCACCACCCCGACCTGCACCTGGAGGGATATCGCAACGTCTGGATCGAGCTCTACACGCACGCCATTGGCGGCCTGTCGGAGAACGACTTCATCCTGGCGGCCAAGATCGATCAGTTGCCCATCACTTTGAAGAAGTAACCGAATCACGCCAGGAGCCACCCCGCACGTGCCAAACGTCGAAGCCCCAGCAAGCCTGCGCGCCCGATTTGAGCTGACGACGTCGCGGCAGGTGGCTGGCGGTCGCGAGTATGAATTGCTCAAACCGCGCAGCGTCGACGAGTTGATCAGCGAAGAGGATTTTGCCATCGACGAGCGGATTCCGTATTGGGCCGATTGCTGGCCGAGCGCCCGGGTGCTGGCCGAGCGGGTCAGTGGCCTGACCGGCGGCGGTCGCGACCTGCTGGAGCTGGGTTGTGGCATCGGTCTGGTCACGCTGGCCGCGGCCGTGGCCGGCTTTCGCGTGTTGGCCACCGACTATTACTCCGAGGCTTTGGAATTTACCGAGGCCAACGCGGCCCGCAATGGCGTGGAGAACGTCGACTCGCGGCTGATCGATTGGCGCAGGCTGCCCGACGACCTGGGCACCTTTGACGTGGTGCTGGCCGCTGACGTGCTATACGAGAAGCCACAGGCGGCCCTGGTCGCCAACGTGCTGGCGCAGGCCTTGTCGCCGGGGGGGTTTGCTTTGATCACCGACCCGGGTCGCCGGACTGCCCCTTCCCTGATCGACGAATGCTCGTCTCGTGGCCTGGCCGCCGTGAACCTGGTCGAGGTGCCTTTGGTCGAAAACGACACGCCCCTGTCGGTCTGGGTTTATGAAGTCCGGCGAATCTGACGGCCAGGCCGGGGCCTGCGCCTGCGGTGATCGACCGCCTTCCCGGGGCGGTTTGACTCGGGTTTGCCGGGTAGCCAGAATGGTCTTTCCGACCCTTCGACCTCCCGTCCCTGCTTGCGAGTCCTTCTCATGCAACGTTATTGCCGCCCGGCGGCTCGTGCTTGGCGATCCCGCGCCCCGCGCCGGGGAATTTCGCTGACGGCCATTCTGGTCTCGATCGTGATCGTGCTGTTGGCCACGGCCGCCACGCTCTCGACCCTGGTCGCGCGCCGCGCGATCGCCGAGCGCGATCGCGCTACGGAGGACTTCGAAAAGGCCTTTGGGACGATTGACGAGATCGTGCGCGCCGCGTCGGCCAGCAATGATCTCAAAGGCTTCAAGATGATGGCCACGCGCGAAGCGCTGTTGAACCCCGCCTTGAACTATTATCAGGCCTACGCCCAGGCCCATCTCAACGACGACCCCCCGATTCCCACGGTGGTCGATGCGCAATTGCACAGTGCCGGGCTGCAAGCCAAGCTCGGCTCAATGAAGTCAACCGACTCCATCACGCAAAGCATGCAGTACTTCGGGAAACTGAACAAAGCCAAGGTCGACCCGGAAACGTATCCCAGCATGATCGGGACCACGATGAAGATCGCCCAACCCGGCGACTGGATGGTTCTGAAAGGGGCCGGTTTTGACGATCTGCCGAAGCACGGTTTCAAGCTGCTGATGGCGATCAACATGGGGGTCGTAACCTTCCGCGAAATCGCCAAAGACTCTCCCCAAGCGGTCCGGCCTAGAGAGGATCTGGCGGGCCTGCTGACCGCCTCGGGCATGCTGCAGGGGCAACTCCGCCGCAACAAGGAGGCGCTAGGCCAGGTCAGTCAAGCCATCGCGGTCATAGAGACCTTGGTCCGCGATCGGCCGGCCGATGAGGAATACAAGAACCAGCTAGCCGGCACGTTGGTCAATGCGGCCCGACTGCAAAAGACCACCAAGGATATCCCGGCTGCCAAGGAGTCCTATCAAAAGGCAATCGAGATCCGCGAGCAGCAGATCGCCGCCAAACCCGATGACAAGGCCTTGGCTGCCGAGTTGGAAACGGCCAAGACCGAGCTGGCCAAGCTGCCGGCCGTCGAGCAGGCCGCGGCGCCCGCCGAACCCGCTGCCGAAGGCGCAGCGGCCGAAGAGGCTCCCGCCGAGGCCGCGGCAACGCCGGCCGAAGAGCCTGCCGAGCCGGCCGCCGACAGCGCCGCGGCCACGCCGTAACGCGATAAGCGCAACGTGATTTTGCCCGGTCGGGGCCCAATTGCTCCGCGGGCACCTTGCCCGTTAGGATACCGGCGCGTTTTCCTGTTTCGATCGCTCCTCACGGCCCAGGCTGTCCGTGCACGACCTGCCTCCACCGCTCGTCGAGCTTGTGGACGTCTCGCGCCGTTTTCCGGGCGTGGTGGCGCTCGATGGCGTTTCGCTGTCGCTGGCCGCCGGTGAGGTCCACGCGCTGGTCGGCGAGAACGGCGCCGGCAAGAGCACGCTGATCAACATCATCTCCGGTCTGCTCGCGCCCGACAGCGGCACGATCCGTCTGGCCGGAGCGGAGGTCGCCTGGTCCAACCCGGTCGAGGCCCGCCGTGCCGGCATCGTCACCGTTCATCAAGAGGCGGAGCTCTTCTCCACGCTCTCGGTGGCCGAGAACATGGCGCTCGAGCAGGGTCTGCCCACGGCGGCGGGAGGTTGGGTTCGGTGGCCGCGGGTATACCAGGATGCGCGCAGCGCAGTAGACCTGCTGGGCGAACCGCTCGACGTGAGGCAGCCGGCCGCACGGCTCAGCGTCGCCGAGCGGCACATGACGCAGATCGCCGCCGCGCTGCACCAGCAAGCCCGCGTGCTGGTGCTCGACGAGCCGACCAGCGCGTTGACCGCCGGCGAGACCGCCTGGTTGTTTCGCCAGGTGCGGCAGTTTCAGCGCGCCGGCGTCGGCGTGCTCTACATCTCGCATCGCCAGGAAGAAATCTTCGAATTGGCCGACCGCATCACCGTGCTGCGCGACGGTCGCCGTGTCTGGAGCGGCGCCGCCGCCGAGATCGACCGCGCCGGGCTGATTCGCCACATGGTCGGCCGAACCCGCGCCGAAAGCGTGAACCTGCCCGAGCAGCGCCATGCAATCGCCGTACAACCCATTCGCTTGCACGTCGAGAAGCTGTCGGACCAGGCGGGTCGGTTCGAAGACGTTTCGCTCTCGGCACGTGCCGGCGAGGTCGTCGGCATTTATGGCCTGGTCGGCTCGGGACGCAGCGAGTTTGCCCAGGCGGTCTTCGGGCTGCGCAGTGCCATTGGTCAGGTGCACATCGACGACCGTTTGACCAGCATCACCGCGCCCGCTCAGGCGGTGGCCGCGGGCCTGGCTTACCTTCCCGAGGATCGCCTGCGGCAAGGCATTTTTCGCGGGCTGTCGCTTCGCGCCAATACGGTCATCAGCGCGCTCGGCTCATTGACCTCCGGTCCGTTGGCCAGCGCTCGGCGCGAGCTCGAGGCGACCGACCGGCAGATCACGGCGCTCGGCGTCAAGTGCAGAGGTCCGCAACAGCCAATCGGCGAGCTCTCTGGCGGCAATCAACAGAAGGTCGTTTTGGGGCGGTGGCTGCTGACCCGGCCCAAGGTCTTAATGCTGGACGAACCAACCCGCGGGGTCGACGTCGGCGCCAAGGCCGAGATCCATCGCATCCTTCGCCAACGGGCCGACGACGGTGCGGCCGTGGTCATGATCAGCTCCGACCTGCCCGAGGTGCTGGATAACTGCGATCGCGTGGTGGTGTTTCGCGCCGGCCGCATTGCCGGCGAGTTCGTGCCGCGAGACACGTCGCCAGAGACCATCGCCGCGGCGGCACTGCCCGAGGGCACGGCGGTCGAAACTGCGGCTCGGTTGAAGCGCACCCGCCGCCCGCCGCGCCGCTGGGGCAGCGAACTGGCGCTCTCGCTGGCCATCTGCCTGCTGGTAGGCGTGCTCGCGGCCACCCGACCGGCATTTCTCACGGCCGACAATCTGTCGGGCTTGCTGGCAACCACGGCAGTCTGGACCATTCTGTCGCTCGGCGCGGCCGTGGTCATCCTCGCCGGCGCGATCGATATCTCGCTCGGCTCGCTGTTGGCGCTGTCGGCAGGAGTCGGTGGACTGCTGCTCAAGCTGCCGTATCCACCAGGCCTGACGATTCCGGCGGCAATCGTCGCGGCGCTGGCGGTCGGAGCTGTGGGCGGAGTGACCAATGCGACCTTGGCCTTGGTCGGCCGCGTTCACCCGATCGTGGTCACACTCGGCACGATGACGATTTATCGCGGGCTATTGATCGCGTTGACCGGTGGTCAGACCCTCACCGACTTGCCCAGCAGCTATGTCGGCTGGTCGAACGCGCGGTTCGCGGGCGTCAACGGTTCGATGCTGTTGGGCGCGGCGACCGCCGCCGTGGTCTACCTCTGGATCGGGCACTTCAGGAGCGGGCGGCACCTGATGGCCGTCGGCTCCAGTCCCACCGCCGCTCGCCTGGTGGGCATCTCTCGCGCGCGGGTCTGGCTGGCGGCGTTTGCCGCCGGCGGAGCATTGGCCGCCTTGGCCGGCATGCTCGAACTATCGCAGACCGGCGCGCTGCAATCCGGCACCGGCGCACGCTACGAGCTGCAGGCCATCGCCGCAGCCGTGATCGGCGGAGTCTCTATCACCGGCGGCCGCGGCAGTGTCGGCGGCGTCTGCCTGGGCGCATTGCTCTTGAGCTTGATCTACAACGCGCTGGTCCTCTGGCAGATTTCGCCCCACTACTACCAACTCGTCACCGGCGGCCTGCTGCTGGTGGCCGTGCTCGTGGACCTGGTCTGGCGGAGGCTCGAACGATGACCGCCATCAGCTTGCGCCGCCTGCTACCGATGCTGTTGCCCGTCACGCTGGGCCTGGTGGCGATCGTGCTGGTGGTGTCCGAGACCAGTCGGCCCGCCGCCGTCCTCAACATGCTCAGGCCCTGGGGCGAGATCGGCGCGCTGGCGGCCATGATGACCGCCATCATCCTGACGGGCGGCATCGACCTGTCGGTCGGCTCGATCATCGCGCTCGCTAGCGTCACGTTCGGCCTGGCCTGGCAAGCTGACTGGTCGCCGGCGCTGGCCTCTGGCGCAGCAATGAGTGTCGGTTTGCTCGCCGGAGCGGTCAACGGCACGCTGGTCGTCGCCGGCATCGCACCGCTGGTGGCGACCTTGGCCACGATGGCCTTCTATGCCGGACTGGCGCTCGCGGTGTCGCGCGCCACGCGTGTCTCGGGCCTGCCCGAGGCGTTCACCGCGCTGGGCCAGCAGTCTTGGCTGGGGATTCCTAATCAATGGGCCCTGTTTCTGGTCGTGTGGCTGGCGGCGCTGGTCGTGGTGCACCACACCAGGTTTGGCCGCTACCTGTATGCAATCGGTGAGAATCCGCTGGCGGCCGAGTTTGCCGCGGTGCCCGTGCGCTGGGTCCAATGGTGGCTGTACACGGCCAGCGGCGGCGTGGTGGCACTGGTCTATACGGCGCGTGGCGGAGCGGCCGTGCCCGACGCCGGCGCTGGGCTGGAGCTGCAAGCCATCGCCTGCGTGGTCGTCGGCGGCACCCGCGTAACCGGAGGACTAGGCGGGCTGGGGCGCACGCTCTTGGGCGTCGTGGTCATGGCACTGTTGGACGTCGGTCTGCAATTCGCGACACCCAATGCCTATGCCCGGCTGCTGCTGGTCGGCCTGCTGGTGATCGGCGTGGCGGTGTGGAATGAGCGGTGGTCGAGCGCGCCGGGTGAGGCGTGACTCGACCTCACGGCGGCGAGCGTTACACTGGCTCCTGCGCACGCTTGCCCGACGCCTCTTGGATCTCCTGCCCCATGACCATCCACGCTATCCAGGTGGTGACGACCACGGCCAGCGAGGCCGAGGCCCAACAGATCGCCGCCGCGCTGGTCGAGGCGCGGCTGGCGGCCTGCGTGCAGGTCTCGGGCCCGATCACCAGCACGTATCGCTGGCAAAGCAAGATCGAGACCAGCCAGGAATGGCGCTGCACGATCAAGACCCAGCAGTCGCACTTTGCCGCAGTGGCCGCGATGATCGCACAGGTTCATTCGTACGACGTCCCTGAGATCCTGGCCACTGCCGTCGTGGCAGGTTCGCCCGAATATCTGGCCTGGCTGGCCGGCGAGCTTGTCGATCCATCCCAACCCTGACGTTTACTGAGATTACCTCTGTCGATGCATTACACGTTCTACGTCACCGTGCACGCGCGACCGACCGGCGCAGCAGCTGGCCCGACGATCGCGGTGGGGGGACAGTCGTTGGCCACGCTCGGCGTCTTGCCCGAGGAATTGGCCACGACGACGTTTGCCGACAGCTTCGAGACCACGGTCGCGCGGCTCGCGCAACTGGAGCGGATGTTTTGCGAGCCCGACGGCTCGTTCGTCTGGGTCGGCTCGCAAAAAGAAACGCCCTGGCAGGTCGACGGCAACCTCTACGACCGCAACGGGCGGCTGTTGTTCGTGGACCTGAAGGGCAACTGCCCGCGCGAAGCCTTCGACCGCTTGCTGACCGCGCTCGGCTGGCCGGCAACCGCGATAATGTTTCAACTGACCCGCGAAGCCGTGTTCCTGGACGAGACGGAGTTTCGCCAGTTCGCGGCGGTGGCAGTTTAGTCAGCCCGCGGCCCCATTCATTCCGGGATGGCGAAGCTCCCGCTGAGCCGGCGGTGCGAAAGAACTTTGGAATCTAAACCAGCGCCTGGCTCAGCAGGAGCTTCGCCCCACTGCTGTAAACAAGCTATCGGGGCGGCGGTTTAGCTTGTTGGATGAGTTTCCAGGCGGAGCTGTGGTTGCCGGGCACGCGCTGCTTGGGCTGGGGT